>Ga0183095_10082_pt2 | contig 206255 bp, 198 predicted proteins | sample BioMet4_FD_130346 | JGI IMG/M metagenome (GOLD analysis project Ga0183095, IMG submission 130346) | Microbial communities from bioreactor (seeded with sewage sludge) at LBNL, California, USA - Biofuel metagenome 4 (v2) (version 3) | ecosystem: Engineered > Bioreactor > Anaerobic > Unclassified ...
ATGCTGGCCGGAAAGGCACTGTGCTTTCAAAAACGGCTGCTGTAGCGTTTTCAATGACATACCTGACGATATAAATATCCACACCGCAGTTTTCATTCTGGATAAGCATCACTCCGTAAGAGTCAAATCTGATGGGACATGTGTTATTCAGAAAAACGTACAGCTAGATGTTATTTTCCCGTGCTTCGATAGAATGTCGATATTGCTCAATTTTGTTAAAAAACAATCGTCAGAATCAGGATTCCGGCGTGAAACATCGTTTATGCAGCGCAGGTTATGAAAAACCTGTTTTAAAGTGATTTATGACAACATACGGCTGGACGCGGCACAGTGTCACCCGCCGTTTGTCAGCATTAACGTACGGTTCTGGCGGTCATAAAAGAAGGACCGCCAGGCTTGTCGCCTGAGCGGTCCTTTATCTTGTTCTGTGTTATTTTGACTCTTAATTTTCTGCCATCAGTGCTTTCTCCTGAACATCAGCGGCACCGCCGCGAGCAGCGCAAATGCAGCAAAACCTGCGTTACAGTTGCCCGTGCCGCCACGGGACTTCCCGCTAACGGAGGCCAGCGCGCATGGGGCAGTCACTATAGAGGATGAATTGTCAAGGTCATAGCTGCCGCCATCTTTTTTGAAGAACAGCACGAGCTTGTAACGATCGCCGGTGAGTTTACTGCCGCTTGATACCACAATGCCGTCCTGATTCATGATAGTAAAGCAGCCGTCGCTGGCAAAATCCGCAGGGCTGGAACTGTACTTAAAGTATTGCACACCGCTCCCGTCTTTGACCATGAGGAGCTTGACCTCACCGGCCGTGGAGGCCATCAAGTCTGCGCTTGACACCAGGAATGAGCAGGAAAGATACGGTTTATCAGCATCCGTCTCCGTGGCCTTAAAGAACGGTAGCGGAACAACACTGGTGACACCTTTGCCGGCTGTTTTTTTGACAGCCGCCGAGCTGATGGTAATTTGTCCGGCCGCATCAGACGCTAAATCGGAGGAGACCAAACCAGTATCAGCGGAGGCCAATACTGCCGCCGCGCTGTCGATATTATCATAACCCCCTGCCACGACCGTGTCGATGTTTTCAGCATATGTAGAGATAGAGGACAGAGATTCCTTAGTCGGGATGATCGGCTCGCTACCAGCAAGGGCTGCGTAATAGACTGTGGCGGACATCGTGTCACCGGGAACTGAAATGTCCTTGAGGGCGATGCCGCTGCGTTCAGTAGCAGTCACAGCACCGGCGTCGGCGTAGAAGTAGGTCTTGCCCGTGACATAAGCCGCCAGTTGGCTGTCTGTTGTAGGCAGCGCAGGGTTTCCATTGAACCAGAGGTTCTTGTAATACACCGCGTCTCTAGCGCGGAGCCAGCCGGAGCCATGCGAGTCGCTGTCGGCCGCGATGGTCATATTGCCCTGATGCTGTCCGTTACCGGAAGAGTTGAAGTTGTTGCCGTTTTCAAGGCTGCCGGCACCCACGCGCTCATCAACGTGCTGCAAATAGAGCGAGCCGTGGTCGTAGCTAGCGTATTTATTCATATACATCTGCATACCCATGTCCCACTTGTCCGTGATTGGGTCGCGAACTTCAACCAGTATATACTGCTGTGTAGAATCGACCTTGGGGCTTTCGATGCGCACGATGCTGTTCGTCAAAGCTCTGCCAAACGTGGCGGCGATGCCTTTGACGCTGGCGACTACAGTCGTTTTAGCAGATTCCCAGCCAAGGTATATACGGCTCCAGGCGTCCATGTTAACCGGCCGCGAACCCGGCAGCTCCCCTGATTTGGTGCCCCAGCTGCCGGCGCCCATGATGCTGTAGACGCTGATGCCGCCGTTGTAGTGGCCTATATCGTAGAGGTCCGGCAGGCGGCACATCTGATGGCCCAGCTCGTGCGACATGGTACCGATGGCTGGTATCGGCAGGCTGAGGTTATCGGACATGTAGCCAAGCTCTCCCATCATGGCCCAGTCGGTCAGTTCTACGCCGTCGGCCGATACTATGTGGTCCGCTGAATTGATTTGATATCCTTGTTTTTCGTAATATGCTATATCGCTTGACGTGAATGAATTCCAAGCGTGCGCCCATGCCATTGGGAATCTGGCTTTGACATAGCCGCTGAAGGATTCTTCCCACCCGGCCATGATCATATATACACAGAGTTCGTTATGCGTGACCTGTCCGTCGCCGTTTGTATCAAACTGTTTGAAGTTAACGCCTTTGGCGGCCACATGCTTTAGAACTGCGTCAACAACTTCACATTCGTTCTTGTGGACCCAGATATTATCTGCGTTCGTCTTTACAGAAGAAGTGGACGTATACCTGTCCGGGTGGTTGCCTGCAAAGACGTCGCTGCTGTCGAGCGTTATCTCGATGACTCCGTCGCCGTAGGCAGGTACGATGTTCAGTTTGCCGTGGGACTGTTCCTTGTAGTATTCCTTGACGGAAATTTTGTCAGAGCCTTCGGCGAATATCTGATTCTTATACCTGACGTCTTCGCTTACCAGATAGCTGGACGGGATATCTATGCCTTTGACCTGTTTATAATAGGCTGCCAGCGTCTGTGGATCGTAATCTGCAAACTTGACGTTCTGGAAGTTCACCATCACTACCAGCAATTTTTTGTCGCCGGAAGCAGGACGTGAGTGCCAGCCCAAAAGGGCTGACTTGATTGCTGAGAAGGCGCGTACTAACCAGGAACCGCTCGACGAGGAACTAGCGGAGCTCTGTGAGCTCTGTTTATAATGGCTGTCGCGCAGGACTTCGGCGGCAGGTTTGGCGGTCGGGCGGAAGTTGCGTGCTGTCCCTGCCGGAATAGCCGCGTTCGGTTTGCACATGACACCGGTGGCAGCCAGCCAGCCCTTGCCGTCTGGCTTGGCATATTCGTAGCGGCCGCGACCGGCTCCTGCAAGCGTTTTTTTCAAGCCGGAACTGGTCGGAGCAACATAGACGACCGCATTGCCTTTGGCGTCCTCGAACCAGTGCTGGAACTCGTCGCCCTTCTGCGTGAGAGCGATCATGCTTCCGTCCGGCTGCTCCATCTGTCTGCTCTGCTCCAGCGCCGGCACGGCAAAAGCCGTTCCGCAGAAAAGGACTGCAGCACATAGAGACAGAGCTGCAGACCGCATCAACACTTTACCTCTCATACCTTGCGCCTCCAAAATAATGCAAATCGTATAGCCTGCTACTGAATGGATAGCCGCTTCTGTAACATATTTCCAGCCGTCTGTCTGCAGAGCTAAGTCAAGATTAATTTCAAGTGAAGAATTAAAATACTTACAAATAATACCACAGATACCGTTCACCTGACAGTTTGTCAGCTGAATAGCATAAATATAAGGAGCGCGCGGAGATCTTTCCGTGCGCCCCTTATGCATATCATTCGTATTTTAATGCGTCAATCGGGTTCAGCAGCGATGCTTTCCATGCAGGATAATAACCGAAGCCAACGCCTACAAGACACGAGAATACAAAGGCCAGAAGTATAGACGGCACCGTAAATATTGGCGGCGCTTCCGTGAACGACGCAAGAGAGTAACCAGCCACAATGCCCAGGATGATTCCTAACGCGCCTCCTATATCGGAAAGGACCATCGCTTCAATGAGGAACTGCTTGCGGATGTCACCAGCCTTTGCGCCTACTGCCATGCGTATGCCGATCTCACGAGTACGTTCCGTGACAGAAACAAGCATAATGTTCATGATCCCGATGCCGCCGACAACGAGCGATATGAAGGCAATAGATCCAAGCAGCATTGACATTATCGTTGTAGTCTTGCGGCGGGCTTCAAGCATCTGTGTGACATTCCTGACCGCAAAGTCATCCGCTTCTTTAGGCTTTATCTTGTGACGTTCGCGCAGCAGAGCTTCAGTTTCATTCTGGATATAACCGAGAGCTTCCATAGAAACACCCTGAATGTAGATGCTCCTGACACGCCCGGCTGTGCCTTTCCAGCGAACGAGACGCTTCTGCGCCGTGGTAAGAGGTACTAGAACAAGGTCGTCCTGGTCACTGCCCATCTGCGACGAGCCTTTTGTGTCAAAGATGCCAACTACAGTAAATGGAATCTTATTGACTCTTATCTGTTTGCCAAGCGGGTTCTCGTATGGAAAAAGTTTTGAAACTATAGTGCTGCCTATCACAGCCACTTTTGTCCCTTGGCGCACATCACTTTCATTTATATCGCGTCCATGCAGTATCGTCCTGTTTTGTACGTAAGAATAATCCGATGTGCTGCCTATTACGGTTGTGCTCCAGTTTGTGTTGCCGTAGATGAGTGTTACGGATGCATCTACCATAGGGGCAAGCGCGTCGATGCCTGAGACTTGATTTTTTATAGCCATGGCATCGTCATATGTCAGGTATCTGATATTGCCCTGCGATGCAGCGCCGGAACGTTCAGGGAAGACCATTATGAAATTGCTGCCGAATGAAGATATCTGTTCGTCGATGCTTTTATTAGCGCCCTGTCCAACGGCAAAAGCTGCAATGACAGCGGCAACGCCGATTATAATGCCAAGCGCTGTCAGCATCGAACGCGTTTTATTGCGGCGCAGCGATATTTCAGCCGTGCGGAAAATCTCAGCTGTAGATATCATTGCACAGTCCTCCTGTTGTTGTTTATCGCGTCATCCATTATCACGCCGTCGCGGAAGTGCAGTATGCGCTTCGCGTATGCCGCAACATCCGGTTCGTGTGTGACAAGTATTATCGTTATTCCGTCCTCATCGTTGAGCTTACAGAACAGCGACATTATTTCGTCGCTTGTCTTTGAGTCAAGGTTTCCTGTCGGTTCGTCTGCCATCAGGATCGGGGCGCGGTTCACTATGCCGCGTGCGATTGCAACACGCTGCTGCTGACCGCCGGACAGCTGGCTTGGGTCGTGGTCCATCCTATCGGAAAGCCCCATTTCCTCAAGCGCTTTCACCGCACGTTCGCGGCGTTCTTTTCCGCCGAGTCCAGCATAAAGGAGAGGCAGTTCAACGTTTTCAAGAGCGCTTGTCTTTTGCAGCAGGTTGAATCCCTGAAAAACGAAACCTATTGTGCTGTTGCGTATCTCGGCAAGTTCATCGTTGTCAAGGTCTTCAACGTTTTTGCCCTCGAGCACATAAGTGCCTGATGTAGGGTGATCGAGGCAGCCTAGGATATTCATCGTCGTGGATTTGCCGGAGCCGGAAGGTCCCATCATAGCGACAAATTCTCCCTTCTCAACGCTCAAGTTAACGCCGTGAAGTATTTCTATATCCTCTTCGCCGAGCCGAAAACTTTTATGAATATCTTTGATGTCAACTAGAGGCATTTGCTGTATTGTCCTTCTTAAGATCTACACCTGTTATTACTCTATCGCCCTCTTTTATGCCGGACAGGACTTGTGTGAATTCACCGTCTGTAACGCCCTTTTCAACGTTTCGTTTTACAGGCTTGCCCCTCTCCATCACATAAACGGTAGGCTTTGTTACAGAAGCTACGTTTTGTTTGCGGCGCATCATGCCGGGACCGCCGCCATCATCCTTAGCCTCAGTCTGCACAACAGGCTTGAAACGAAATGCACTGTTAGGCACAACAAGTGTATCCGGGCATTCCTTAAGTATCAGCGAAACGTTCGCTGACATTCCTGGCAGCAGGCTCTTATCTTTATTATCGACAACAGCTATGACAGAATATGTAACGACGTTATCTGTGCTGGAAGGCGCAAGACGTATCTGTTTTACGTACCCCTTATATTTAATATTGGGATACGAATCAACTGTAAATTCTGCGACTTGGCCGTCTTTGACGCCGCCGATGTCAGCCTCATCAACATTTATCTTAACCTGCATCTTGGTAAGGTCTCTCGCTATTTCGACAATGCTAGGAGTTGAATAACTTGCTGCAACGGTCTGACCTTCTTCAACATTTTTTGCTATAACCACACCGTCAACAGGAGAATAAATATTAGTATATGCGAGCGTTATCTGCTTGTTCTGCAATGCTGCGCTGTACTGTGCTATCTTTGCACGCGAAGCTGCAACGCTTGCTCTTGCTGTGCTGACAGCGCTTACACCGGAATCGACTTCGGACCGTGCAATAAGATCACGTTTTGACAGTTCTTTTGTACGTGCATAATCCTTCTGCGCCTTGTCAAGCAGTGCCAAATTGCTCTGCAAGTCTGCCTGTGCAGATGCCAAAGTTGCTGCTGCCTGGTTCACGTCCGTTATCTGCTGAGATGAATCTATCTTTGCGATAAGCTGGCCTTTTTTAACAACGCTGTTGTAATCAACATAGAGTTTGGCGATTTTACCGGATATCTGAGTACCCACATCTATGGTATCGTTATACGCCTGTACAGTGCCAGTCGCTGATATTACAGAACGTATGTCTGAGCGCACGGCCTCTGTTGTCTTGTATTTGATATCCTCTTTTTTGCTCCCGAAATACCACCATGCTGCATAAGCAGCGGCAGCGATGAGGACAAGCAATGCTACCATTCTGAAGCTGAAAATGAATTTAAGGAACGGATTTTTTGTTTTCATTGTGCAAGTCCTCCTATGGCTTTTTCAAGAGCGAGCTGCGCGCTCTTGCTGTTATAAAGCGCAAGCACAGTGTTCGTCTGTGCGGTTGCGTAGTTTTCAACTGCGTCAGATATTTCGAGGCTGTTGCCTACGCCAGCCTGATAACGTCCTTCAGCAAGTTCGTAGTTTGCCTTTTGGCTGCGTTCTGCCTCTTTCGATGAAACAAGAGATTCTCTTGCTTCGCGCATTGACTGCCACGCCCTTCGAACTTCTAGCACGAGAGAATTCGACATGCTGGCAAATTCCGCTTCCGCCGTTTTCAGATCAGCCTGGGCCTGAGCTACCTTGTTTTTTGTGAGACCGCCGTCAACGACAGGGACCGAGAGAGAAACTTTCGCATTCCACCCGTTATCGTCGAGCGGCGATGATCCGTAAACACTGTAGCCGCCCGAAACTCCTAAATTCGGAGAAAGGCCTCGCATCTGATATGCAAGCTCTGTCTTCGCGGCCTGTATGCGTTTCTGTTTCGCAGCGAGCTCTGCTCTGTTGGCTATCGCGCGCGATATTGCTTCATCTTCTGTGATGTTCCAGTCCTTGAAGCCTAGAACATCCTGTACTTCGCCGACTTTCGTTTTTGGCTCGCCCATCGCCGCGGCTAGAGAAGCTTTTGCCTGCTCGGCAGCAGACTCAGTCTTTACAAGCGTAAGTTTTGAACTCGCAAGGTCAGCTTCGGCTTTTGTAACTTCTATCTTCGCTTTTGTTCCGACTTGATAATAAGATTTCGACCATTTAAGGCGCTTCTCATAGTTGTTATATCTTGCCTGTGCGACTTTGTTCTGGCGCAGCGCACTGTTCAGAGAATAGTAAGCTGCCCGCACATCGTTTATAACCTGGTCGCGTGTCTCCAGATAATCTCCGCTTGTCGCATCCGTGTTCAGCTGTGCTTTCTTAACGCTGAGCTTGCGCCTGCCCCAGTCTGATATTGTCTGCGAAACGGTAACGCCCGTATTGTACTGGTTCGTCGCGTTCGTCTGGGATGTATTGTCGTTGCGCGTGTAAGTTGACGACACGTTGACCTGAGGCTTTCCTGATGCGTTCGCCTGCTGTACCGTTGCCCGCGCAGATTCGATCTTGCTCTCTGCCGCAGTAAGATCAGGATGGTTGTTGAGTGCGGTCTTTATGCACTCGTCAAGCGTCAGCGGAGCTGCATTTGCTGCAGCAGGCAGCAGGAGTGCAGCAAAAAATAAAAGAAGAAATATTCTGTTCCTCATTTATAACGCCTCCTGTCTATCATTTCTTAAGCTGATCGGCAACGTTACAGTGAACATGCTGCCACAGCCTTCTTTGCTTTCTACTTCGATAGTGCCATTATGCGCTTCAACTATCGCCTTAACTATCGCAAGCCCAATGCCTATACCGCCGCTTTCGCGCGCACGTGACTTGTCTGTGCGATAGAACCTTTCAAAAATATTAGGCAGATCTTCCTTTGATATTCCTATGCCGTTATCTTTGACTGTCAGTACAACATTATCACCAGCAACTTTTAAAGCAAGCCTCACCGTACCGCCTGAATCTGTATAGCGTAATGCATTTGATATCAAGTTCTCTGTCACCTGTCTTATCTTGGCAGGGTCAACAGCGGTTTCTATTCCCTTTTCTATGTCTTTTTCAAGTTTTACGGATTTATTCGCAAAGAGCGGATCAAACGTAAGCGCTGTCTTCTCAAATAGCTCCGAAAGATTTGTTATAGAAATAGAGAGGCTGTTGCCTGCGTTCTCTATAGTGGTCAGCTTTTCTACTTCCGATATCAGCAGTGAAAGCCTGTCCACTTCGGCGCGTGTAAGTCTCAGCCTTTCAGGTGTAGGGTTCCAGACGCCGTCTTCAAACGCTTCAAGGTGTGATTTTACGACAGTTATAGGGTTGCGCAGTTCGTGCGCTATATCGCTCATAAGGCGTTTGCGCAGTTTTTCCTGATCCTCAAGCTCAAGCCCGAGTCTGTCTATGCTGTCGATCAGTACTTGTATCTCTGTAATATTTGAGTGCAGCTGATCTGACATCTCATGGTAATCGCCCTTGCTTATCAGCGAAGCACGCTTTGCAGTATTGAGTATCGGACGGCTTATCTTGTTGGTCATTATAAAAGCTATTATGACAGCAATAAGTATCATTATGCCAACGCCGCCAGCCATGTGCAGCGTAAACGTGCGGAGGAATACCCCATCTCTGCTTTCGTTAAATGGCTGGATAAAGAAAGTCACCTTGCCGACTGTTTTGCCGTTAACTTTTATATCCTGCTGTGAAGCCACAAGTCTTCTTCTTGCATCCCTGAGTTGGTCCGTCGGTCTTCTTGGAGGCATATTTCCATGCTTCATTGCACCAAGCTGTCCTTCTGAGGGTTCCATATTCATGTGCATTTTTCCATGCCTTGGCGCGTGACGCAGTTCACGCAGAAATTTTCCGTCGGCGTTTTGGATAACTACACGTTCCATTGGCCAGCGCAGCATCTCACCGTGAAAGGCCGCAAGCATTTTCACGTTCCACCCTTTATTGCGTATATAAGCCTTAGAAACTATTGCAACTAGCTGCTGTTTGTCCTCAGATACCTTTTCATTTGCAAATCTGCGGAACTGTCTGTTCAGCAGCCACGAAACAGTCATAGGTATTATCAGCATACAGACAAGCACAAGCGCCACATACTGAAAAAGCATCTGTGAACGAAGAGAACGGTTTAGATTCATTGTTCTGACACCCTGTAGCCGAATCCGTGCATCGTCTTGATATAGCCGTTTTCATGTTTCGGATCGGCAAGCTTCTTTCTTATATTTTTTATATAGCTGTCTATCGAGCGCTCAAAACCATCGTATTCATAGCCAAGCGCATAGGTGATAAGCTCATCGCGGCTCCACGTCTTCTCTGGCCGCGCCGCCATCTTTGAAAAAATCATGAATTCATTTCTCGTAAGCGGGATATCTTCGTCTTTTTTCTTTACCGTAAAGTTCTGTGTGTCAACGACAAGGTCATTACCGATATTGATAAGCTGTCCGCCGTCAGGCGAGCCCTCTTCCGCACCGCGTCTTGTATTCGCGCGTATGCGTGCCATCAATACCCTTGGGCTGAACGGCTTTACGACATAATCGTCCGCGCCAGCGTTAAGACCGGCAACCACGTCATCCTCACCGCTGCGCGCAGTCAGCATTATTATAGGCACCTGAGAAGTCTTGCGAATCTCCTTGCAGACCTCAACACCAGAAAGTCCCGGGAGCATAAGGTCAAGCAGGACAAAATCGTACGAGCCTTTCCTGAACATCTCAAGCGCTTTTATGCCGTCAGGCGCTATGTCGGCCATGTGGCCGTCACGTTCCATATATGCTTTTTCGACATCTGCAATAGCACGCTCATCTTCTACTATCAAAATTTTCATAATATTACCTCCGGTTGCTGCCTTTATAAAAATCGCGGTATCGCCACGTTGAATTCAAAGTTAAAAATAAAAATAATAAAAATAAATCATAAAACAAAAAGATATGAAGTCGGAAAAATTTAAGCGTATTCTAACAGAAAGGGCGGTGCGGGCAAAGCCCGCAGCCGCTCGGCATTCAGATGTTAATCCTGAGGTGCTGGTGTCTGACCTATACCATCGTCAGGACCATGTCCCTGGGGACCATGCCCGTGTCCCCGGTAGCCAGGTTCGTGATACATACCGTTCCCGCCTATTTTAGGCCCCCTGCCTTTGTCGTGGCCTTGACCTCTGAGCCCGTATCCATGGAAGTTCATTCCTTTTTGGGGGTTATTGAGCATCTGTTCGAAACGCTCGTCGTCGAGACTGTTCCTAATCGCCTGAGACTGCTTGTGCAGCGAACGCATCTTATTCTTGTCCGGAGCTGTCTTTTGCATTTCCGCCCTCATTTTGTCGTCGATACCCTTTAGCTTGTCAAACTTCGCCCTTGTTGCGGGTGAAAGTTCCGGACGTTTTTCGCATTCCGCACCTCTCTTGAATCTGCCTGGATTGGCCATCACATCTTCGAAACGCGCCATTTCGATGTCACGGCGGAGCTGCATCTCTTTGTTATGGAGCTCTGTCGCCTTCGCCTTGTCTGGACTGTCTTTGTGCATCTCTTCCATAAGGGCGTCACGTGTGTCGCGGAGTTCTTTCATCTTAGCCTTCTGCTCTTCGGAGATCTGTCTGCCGTCTTCAGGTCCTTTCTCTTTGCGCGGATTTGCCAGCATCTCGTTGAAACAGTCATTCGCCATCGTATCTTTTACATTGAGGATCTGCTCATTGATTGCTCTTGCCTTGTCTTTGTCAGGCGTCGTCTTCTGAAGCTCTGCTCTAAGCTGTTCATAAAGGCCCTGGAGTTTATCCATCTGTGCCTTCTGCGCATCGCCTCTGGCGTTCCTAGGCATTACGGGACCAGGTCCCATACAGATGCGTGCCTTATGCAGCGGTCTTGGTGCTGTGCCGTTGCATTCGTGCGCCGCAGAGTTTGCCGCAAATGCCGCGCTGCTAACAAGAACAAATGCCATCGTCACTGTTGCTATCATTTTCTTCTTCATCTTTCTATTCCTCCTGAATGGCTTGATTTATGCCATCTATCTTTTATGCCGCATATCCTATCTGAAGCCTGTGGAGATTTTATGACTGAAATATGGGGATTTTGTGGAGATTTTCACACCGATTTTAACAAACGCTGCTTTTACAAGGTATGTGCTTTGCCTTGACACTCTCACATTTCGCCGTTATACTTTCTTTCGCGGCGGCATAGCCAAGTGGTAAGGCCGAGGACTGCAAATCCTTCATCCCCAGTTCGAATCTGGGTGCCGCCTCCATAAAAAATTATAGAATCCCCTGCTTTTGCAGGGGATTCTATTTTTACGTTATAAATTTTTTATTTTTTAGTCGCGATTAGTCGCGTTTACCGGTATGCTTCTTTACTTTTGCTTTTCTGCCTGCGTTTGCTCTCTGCTCTACCGCTGTCTGAACAAGTGTGGGAAGTCCAAAGAGACGGATAAATCCTGTTGCATCTGCCTGCTGGTAATCTCCGCCGGCGTCAAATGTAGCGATCTCTTCATTGTAAAGTGAATACGGCGACCATACGCCTGCGTTTATAATATTGCCCTTGTAAAGTTTGAGACGAACTTTGCCTGTGCAGGTCTTCTGTGTTTCAGCAACAAATGCTGATAACGCTTTGCGCAGCTGTGAGAACCACTGTCCGTTGTAAACGAGGTCCGCGAACGTAATAGCAAGCTCACGTTTTTTGTGTGCAGTAAGTTTATCGAGCGTTAGCGTCTCAAGGACTTCGTGCGCCCTATAAAGTATCGTTCCTCCCGGCGTTTCATAGAGACCGCGTGACTTCATGCCGACGAGACGGTTTTCGACAACGTCAAAGAGTCCTATGCCGTTCTTACCGCCAAGTACGTTGAGCTTCTCGATTATCTGTCTAGGTGTAGCTTTCTTTCCGTTAATGCTGACAGGGATCCCCTTCACAAATTCAAGCTCAACATACGTCGGTTTATCCGGCGCCTGCAAAGGAGAAACTCCCATTTCTAGGAAACCTTTCTTCTCATACTGCGGCTCGTTGCCAGGGTCTTCCATGTCGAGACCTTCATGTGAAAGGTGCCAGAGGTTTTTGTCTTTTGAATAGTTCGTTTCGCGGCTTATCTTAAGCGGGACGTGATGAGCTTCTGCGTAGTCTATCTCTTCGTCACGGCTCTTAAGGTCCCACTCGCGCCAAGGTGCGATTATCTTCATTTCAGGCGCAAAGTGCATAATAGCAAGTTCAAAACGCACCTGGTCGTTGCCTTTGCCTGTGCAGCCATGGCATATAGCATCAGCCTTTTCTTTCTTTGCTATCTCGGCGATGCGCTTTGCAATGATAGGACGCGCAAAGCTCGTTCCAAGAAGATAGCCTTCGTAATCAGCACCAGCCTGCATGGTCGGGATTACATACTCATTTACGAATTCATCCTGAAGGTCTTCGATGTAAAGCTTGCTCGCGCCTGTTTTCTTCGCGCGTTTATCAAGTCCGTCAAGTTCACCTGTCTGTCCAACGTTGCCGCATACTGCGATTATTTCCGGATCGTCATAATTTTCTTTGAGCCACGGGATTATTACCGATGTATCAAGCCCGCCTGAATAAGCAAGAACTACCTTTTTTATTTTTTTACCCATATCAAAATACACTCCTTTTTTATTTAAACCCTTAATATATTTTCTATTTTATAAACTGACAACTGCAACGGGCACGCAGCTATATCGTAATCGTCTGCATGATGCTGATACAGCTATAACAGTTACAAGCTTTTTAACCATCTTACGCACCCTTTCTGATTTCATAATTCACAAGTTTATAATGAAGTTTGATTTTACCACCGGTTTTAAAATATGTAAAAAACACCCACGGCATAAATATATGCCGCCTTATTTTGTACCGTACATTTTTACGTCTCTGGAACCAGCCGCCGTAACACATGACAGTGTGCCGTTTTTATATTCATAGCGAGGTATTTTAGTTTCATCAGGCAGGAATATCCAGCAGTCATTCACGTTGGTAGCCGGTTTTCGCCTGATGTACAGAATTGATTTTGAATAGAGTCCCTGGTCGATTGTTTCAATATAAGCGGACACAAATTTCTTTTCACTGTCAGAAAGATACGACATATAATCTTTTTCGGCATACAAAACGGTATTCGTCGGAAGCGGTGCTGTAGCTTCAGCTATGGCCATCGCTCTGAGTATAGTCTTGGTGTGTGCAATTGCGACTGTATCGCTGGCACGCTGCGTGCTGCTGGAAACACTTAACAGGTATATGCCTGCAAGTATACCAACAATTATTATTACAATGAGCATCTCAACAAGAGTAAATCCATTTTTTGCCCCATTGCTATTCATGAATCTATCAGTGCCCATTCTTTCACCGCCCGTCGGTCAGATCTTTTCCTTTTTACAGCGTTTCAACAAATTCGCGAATGCGTTTGAGCCCTTTTTCTATCTGTTCTTCCGATGTTGCAAAAGATATACGCACATAATCCCTGCCGTTTTCGCCAAAACCGATGCCAGGCACAACCGCAACATATTTTTCCTCAAGCAGACGTTTTGCAAAATCCTCTCCTCTGAGCCCGGTTCCGCTTACGTCAAGGAAGACGTAGAATGCGCCCTTCGGCTCTGAGAAAGAGAGCTTCTTTATTGAAGTCAGACCGTCAAGTAAAAGCGTTCTGCGTGCCCTGAACGTCGCTACCATGCTGTCGATAGCCTTCAGGCTGCCTTCGCTGAGCATTGCCCTTGCAACCCCGTCCTGTATGAATGTCGGCACACAGTTTGCGCTGTACTGATGCACTTTGAGCATCTGTGTGATGAGGCGAGCATCTGAGGCGACGTAGCCAAGGCGCCATCCGGTCATTGCATAGGCCTTTGAAAATCCGTTTACTGTTATCGTGCGTTCTTTCATCCCAGGGAACGCCGCTATGGATATGCACTCTTCTCCGTCATAGGTTATCTTGTTGTATATCTCATCAGATACCACAAGCAAATTATTATTTACGGCAAGTTCTGCTATTTTTTCGAGCTTGTCTTTTTTGAATACTATGCCTGTTGGATTGCTTGGGTTATTGATCACTATCATTTTCGTGCGCGGCGTTATCTTCGCAGCAAGCTCTTCAATATCAGGCTGCAGACCGTTCTCTTTGCGGAGCGGGACATCGATTACTTTGCCGCCGGCCATTTTTATCACATTTTTATAATTCATGAAAGCAGGCGTGAAAATTATGACTTCATCGCCGGAGTCAACAAAAGCCATGATGCCTATGTTTACAGCTTCTGCACCGCCTATTGTGATTAGCATTTCGGTCTCCGGGTCATATTCAAGCCCGTCACTGTTTTTGAGCTGCCGGCATACGGCCTGGCGCAGCGATAGCATCCCCCGGTTAGGCGGATAGTGAGTCATATTGTTTTTAAGCGATTCTATGGCCGCATCGATGATATCCTTAGGCGTGTTAAAATCAGGCTCTCCGATTTGGAAATAGACCATGTCATGTCCCTGTTTTTCAATTTCTTTTGCTCGCTCCATAACTTTTCTCACTGGAGAAAATTCGACTTCAGATAATCTGTCAGCACCACGGTAAATGTCTTTTTTGTCCATCTTATGAAACTCCTTTGCGAGTTTGATTTTCAGATTATATAGGATTTCCGGCACGCTGCAACTATACGGCAAACGTTAAATCACGCGTCCGACGTCACGTTAAACTAACCGGTAAAAGGGAGCTGTTATAAAAAATTTACAGTAAGACCTGTGACTGTGGCAAAAAACATAATAAACAGGATATAAATTATGAAGTTTTTCACACCGAGGATTATCTTGAGTGCGCCAAGATTTGTTATCTTTGTGGCAGGGCCTGTGAGCATAAATGCCGAAGCAGCGCCTAAGCTCATACCATCCTCAAGCCAACCCAGCAGCAGCGGTATCGTTCCGCCCCCACAGGCATAAAGCGGCACGCCTATTGTTGCGGCAAGGAAGACGCCGAATTTCCACTGGCGTCCGAAAAACCGCGCGAACGAATCAGCTGGAACATACAGCTGGAACAGCACAGCAAGAACAAGCCCCAGAAGAAAATAAAAGCCTGTAACCCTTATGTTGCGTCCGATATTTTTGATGAATCTCATTAATGTATTCGGGTCTGTATCGTGGTTTTCGGGGCCCGTAAATCCTCTGAAATCAAAGAACTGCCTGTCTTTGAAGAAATACCTGACGCAAAGCCCGGCGGCTGAACCGCATACGAAACATGTGACGCAGCGTATGATGAGCACCTTTGTGCCAAGCGCAGCGCTGTATATTATCAGCTGCGGGTTCAGAAGTATTGAGCTCATCATGAACGCGGCGAGCCAGTCATCTTTCATGCCTTTTTCTGAAAATGACGCAGCGATTGGTATAGTACCGTACATACAGAGCGGCGATGCAATGCCTATAAGGCTCGCCGGAATCACACCAAACGCACCGAGTTTCCTGTTCTGAAGGGATAAAAATATCTCCGATATCTTTCCTTTACCGAATACTGAGACAGCGGAGCCAAGAATTATTCCGAAGACAAAATATGGAGCAATCTGATTGAAAAGAACTTTGAAATAAAGCCAGAAAGCAAGAAGTTCGCGTTCAAGCATGTACAGCCGTATCTGATTTTTTCGACATCAGTTCCGCGACGGTCTGCTTGAGCCTTTCGCAGCCAAGCTGCGGATCGTCAGTGTCCATGACTGATTTTTCAAGCGGGCAGATGCCATTGCCAGTTCTGTTGCTAATGACGTCTATCTTTCGACCGTACTGAGCAGCCACACCGCGCTGTGCCAAAAAGCAATACGCGCTTTCGCTCATAAGCTCGCCATAGACACGTTTCGTTCCGCCGAGCACGAGCAGCAGTGCCGCTGCCTTGCCGATTATTTTATCGACAGCAATCGCATTTTTAAGAAGTTCAGGCTTCGTATCGAGCAGAGATAGGACAGGCTTGACACCCCTGCCGTCTGCAGAATGGACTATTTTACCATCGCGTATTACGACGAAGCTGACACCTCCTCCGGCAATCATCCTGCGGGCTTCAGCAACAGCAAGGTCTTCATCAACGTCTGCACCAGACGCTTTTATGTGCCTGTTGATGAAGGTTATTATTGCAGGTATCAGCACAAGCTGCAGAGCAACACCAGGCAGCCCCTGCACAAATGCTGCTGCGACGGAAAGCGCGCGCAGTACTCCGTTGTTCGCAAAAAGCAGCGCTGCAAAGATTAGTCCATAAACAATTCTTCCGCAGACCATTGCAACGATGAGCGAAACATATATCGAAAGATTTTTCTTTTTATAGAGCAGTCCGCTTACGAGACCATATGTGAAAAGTTCGCCGACCATTATAGGCATCATCGGGAAGAATGAAGGCATTCCTGTCAGCATTGACGAAACAACAGGAATTATGACACCGCCTGCTGCGCCGTACATAGGCCCGCATAGGAACCCTATCAAGAATACCGGCAGATGCATAGGCAGCAGCACTGTGCCTGGAATGGCAAACCCATGCGCGGTCACGAACGGAAGGATTATTCCTACAGCTCCAAGCAGTCCGGCTAATACAAGATCGTGAATATTGTTATCTTTCATCATTATCGTCTTTCAACTATAACAAACTCCCCAACAGAGACATCCGCGTCAAAACATTATATCAGTCGATAGAAACCAGCTTATACTTTCTCGTGCCGAGCCCTATTTTTTCGCCGTACGAAAGCTGAGTAAGACCGTGGCGTGATGTTATGCGCTCCCATAAGTCATGTTTATATTTCTCTGGAGAGCCAAATACTTTGTCTATACATGCCTGGTCGAGAGCAACGATGTTCTTAGAAGCGAGGATACCAATATCTGGGATGGTTGGTTCTGCAGCACTAGTTCCTGCACAGTCACAGTCAACGGACATCCTTCTCATTACATTGATGAATGTGATATGTTTGCCGAAATGGTCAACGGTTGCCTTTGCTGACTCTGCCATATTTTCCATGAATTCATCTTTATCGATGCTCCACTGTCCGCCGCCTGGTCTTGAGTGGATCATCTTTTTGCCTATCTTTCCGTCAGCACAGCCAATTGCAATATTCTTTATTGAGCCGCCGAAGCCGCCCATAGTATGACCTTTGAAGTGCGTGAGCACGACCATCGAATCGTAGTTCATAATGTTCTTGCCCATGGACATTTCTTTGAAATGTTTACCGCCTTTAACCGGGAGCATGACAGTCCCGTTTTCGTCCATGATGTCAACTTTGCAGAATGTCCACCCATTAACTTTAAGCGTTTCTCTGTGTCCCTTTGTATTATCTCTCGGGCCAGCATAATAAGTGTTCGTTTCTACAAGATTGCTGTTCCGAATACTCTGCTGCAGAGCCTTTACCATCGGCACGGGCAGGATGTTAGGTCCGTGAGGCTCGCCTGTATGTATCTTTACAGCTACCTTGCCTGTGATGTCACTGCTGACCTTGCTGTAAATTTTAAGCAGTCCTGCAGGGCTGATGTCCTTTGTGAAATATACTATCGGCACATCGTCTTTGGCCGGTGTTTTGGCCGGAGCCGCATTTGCAGCTGTAAAAGCAGAGCACGCCAGCATGACTGCAAGTAGTATGCCAGCTGTATTTCTGAAACGTTTTATCACCGATTTCATCACTCATTCCTCCGTGCATTAACATTCATATATTGCTGTGGCAACATTAACACTTTGAGTTGACTCAAAGTCAAGCATAAATAAAGGCGCACGAAATATTTCGTGCGCCTTTTACTATTTTGTGCTGTTAAATGCTATTTAAACATCCGCTTAACAACAGCGGCGGCAATCTGCGGAGCAGGAATAAGCATTTTATCTATCGCACTGCCTGATATGCCAGTCACTATGCCGGCAAGCATTACTGCAGCTATTGAAGTCACTGGTTTGCGTGCTATAAACTTTGACGGACCAGCTTCTATCATAGAATCAATAAACTTTGCTTTCGCAGCAGCAAGGTCCTCTTTATTTTGTGGCATTGCCGTTGTCTCCTTCTTTCGCCGCAGGAGTTATTGCGGAAGTCATTTTGGCTGTTTCTTTGGTATCTGAAGCGCTGCCCCTGCAAATCAGCAGTAATCCTATGACAGCAAGCACGGCCGCAACGATAAGTGCTGCCGTTATAACACCATATTTAGCGCTTAGATAGACATAGAGTGCATAAGATGCTACTGCAAATGCAACAACGACAAGCAATCCGCCCATCAGCATCATGATGAACGAAATAAAAAGTGCTAAAGTTTTTTGCTTAAGGGTGCGTCCTTCAGCTTCCAGAAGTTCCAGAAAACTTACGACAGCTTTAGCTATCGTTTCCATCCAAGCCACCTCTATACTGTCTTAGAGTTAATCCTTACGGCCTGCGCAGAGGTCAAGTAGTTTACCGATAACTATGCCAGCGCCAAATGCGATGACTACGGAGAGGAACGGATTGTCCGATACCTTCTCGCCTACTTTTGCAACAGCTTCTTTTCCAGGCTGCTGGTATTTTTCTATGTAAGGCTTGATAGTGTCAATGACCCCGCGCGCACTGTCATCGATAGCGCCTTTTATCTTTGTGAAATCAATAACACGTTTCTCTTCCGCTGTTTCGTGCTGTTCAGCAATTTCTTCTTTAAGATCAGCTATCTGTGATTCGAGTTCTTCAATTTCAAGTTCTCTTCCGTTTGCTTCTGTCATTTTGTCTTTCCTCCTCTGCGTCAAAGACGCGGAATTTACAAGTCTGATTTTTTGCTGTTATTTCTGTTCTTTTAATCTTGTAATATATTTTAGCATGATAGTCCGCACATAACACTTATACATTATGAGTAAATATACGGCTTTTGCCGCCGGTAAATGCGGCAGCACCGATTTCCTGCAGAAACACAGATACTTCTATATCAGGGTAAACCGTATGTATTTGTGCTGTAATGGCATCGGTATCAAATGGCCCGGCAGCATCAACCGAAACTTTTAGCAAACGGCCCTCCATCTGAGCCCTAAAAGTGCGGACCTGTGGCGCCGAATAAATTATTTCATCCAGAACCTCAATGCACGGCTGCATCATGGATGCAGCATCATCAGCCATTATACGTCCGTAAACCTTACCAAGCCTTGGCAGCATGCCTCCGCACGCACATGGCATCTCGACGATAGAAGATATATCGCCGGTGCGGTAACGAATAAGCGGCATCGCCTCATTTGCAAAAGCAGTTATAACTATCTCACCGCGCGTTCCAGCAGGCAGCACAGCATCACTCTGCGGGTCAACTATCTCTATGTAGTCTTCTTCGTGTCTGATGTGCTGTGCTTCAAATTCCGAGCATTGCACAGCGCAGCCATAGCACGTCTCAGTCAAGCCGTAATGTGTATAAACGTCACAATGCCATATTTGATGCAGCGAATCTATGATGCTTTGAGGAACGTAATCAGCGCTCAAGAGCACAGCTTTAGGCCTCAGTTCCTGACAGCAGCTACACAGGTATCTTATCTCAGACGGAAGTCCTACGATAACGTCAGATACATTGGCATCATCTCTTGCCGCACCAATGTCTCTTATCGCACCATGTATCTTGGCCGAAGCTCCCATCTGCTCAACGCCTTTTTTCAGCAGTGACGCAATGCTCTCAGGACTGTCATCGGACATGGCTATCATCACATGCTGACCTGGCTGCGTGAAAGTCGTCATGCCGCATGAGAAAAACCTGACGGTGCGCTGCGTGTCATTTTCAGTAAAAAATATTCTCTTTGGTGCTGAAGTGCTGCCTGAAGTTTTAAGTGTCCTTATGCGTGATATGTCCCGTGCCGGAACACATAAAAAGCTGTCCGGAGATATCTCGATGTCCGCTGCCGTTGTAAAAGGCAAAAGCCTCATATCCTGCGGTGTCTTTATCTTCAACGCATCGATTCCGGAAAGTTTTTGAGAATAAAACCTGCTCTTTTCTTTTGCAATTGTGATTGTATTTCTTATCTGTTCCATCTGCCATGATATAAGCGACTGAGGCGTAATAGACGAACCAAGTTTTGTGATTTCCGATGTCAGAGCTTCGATAGGAGAGAGCATTTATATTTTCTCAGCAATAAAAAGTGCATAGCCGCACTTTGCGGTCCAGGCTGATGTCTGATCGATACCTGTCATATCGCAGAGTTTTTCGCTGCCATATTGGAAAATCAGCTCTGCCCACAGCGCTTTCATATCATCAGTGTAGTCCTCGAATAACTGCAGGACAAAACCTGTGTCGGTGAGCCTCTTTGCTATTGTTTCTTTTTTTTCGACACGCCCAAGCACACCATTGAAATTAAATTCTTCGCCGCGTGCATAAAAGTCAGTTATAACTATTACCCCATTAGGAACAAGGACACGTGAAGCTTCATACAGCACATCATCAGGCGCAGCCATCTTTGAAAAACTGCATTCATAGAACAACCCGTCTATCGTTTCGTCTTCAAACGGAAGATGTATGGCATCGGCTACATAAAATGTATCGGTATGTAACAGACCCGTCAGTTTTGCATCTGCATCTATTCCGGCAACATTAAGGCCATAATGCTCTTTTGCAAAATGCAGCATTTCACCAGTGCCGCATCCTATGTCAGCCAGTTTAGCCCCTTCTGCAAATGAGCAGAAATCAAAAGCACGTGCTGTAATTTTTGTTCCGCCCGGTTTAGGCAGACGGCATTCTCTCTTACTCGTTACTGCCATTTTGTAAGATAATGCGCACAGAAAGGAGTGAGCTTGCCATTTGCAAATACATGCAGGCTGCACTTGCGCAGACGTTCAATGTCAAGATTACCGGCATCCTGGAAACACATCGACGTTACAGTAAAACCATGAGTCTTCACACGGTCAAGGAAATAGTCCATATCAGTAATATCGCCTGAGGCCTGCGGGCAGCAGCCTGTTTTGCCTTCTTCGCCGCGCTGCCAGCGGCGAGCAACAAATTCGCGATTTTTATCCGCTGGGTTATCCGAACCACAGCAACACGACGGCGAATCTTCACGTTTTGTGCTCAGCGGGTATAATGTCATATCTTCTTTAACAACAAAGTCTCCGTGAAATCCGCAGAACGGGTGGTCACAGTGCGATGGGAAAAGATTTTCCATCTTTACCATGCCGCCGGTCTGGACTTCTATCTGATACATAAGCTCATCCAGCGTGAAACGTGCTACATCGTCTGGCCGGCCAGGTGTTCTTCCCATATACGCTACGGGCTGGAAGTGCACACCGCGGACAGCCGGCGAATTAGCAGCGGCAAACATGATTATGCTGCCTATGTCACTTGTGTTTACGCCAGGCACTAGCGTCGGTACAAGCGTAACACCGATATTATATTTTGCACAATTGTATATCGCGCGCCTTTTGATATCTATCAGAGGTCTGCCTCGCAGTTTTTCATAAACGCTGTCGCGCAGGCTGTCGAACTGCATAAATACAAACGACAGTCCGGCGTCCGCAAGCTGTTTCACGAAATCAGGCTCTTCGGCCAGCCTGATGCCGTTGCTGTTGAGCTGTACGTAACGGCAGTCTGACTCCTTTGCCATATGTACAATCTCAGGCAAATCATCACGTATGGTCGGCTCACCGCCAGAAAGCTGCACAAGGGTCTTATTTGGCACTGCAAACTGTTTTATCTCTTCCCTTAGGTGTTCAAGCGTTGGTGATCCAGATGTTCTCCTGTTTGCAAAGCAAAACTCACAATGGAGATTGCAGGCCTCTGTGATTTCAAGCAAAACGCAGCATGTGTCGCTTTTATGCTCGGGGCATATGCCGTTGCAGTTTGGGCAAAGCTGATTTTCACCGGGCTGTATTTCGGGAATACCGCCTATCCATTTCATCATATCTCTTCTGCCGTGCCAAACAATATTGCTAAAATGACCGTGCTCAGAGCAGTTCTTTTCCATATAGACATCGCTGCCGCGTTTTACCAGCATTGCACCCACACGTTTAAGGCAGACAGGACATACGCTATCTGTGTGTCTGATGGTCTCAGGCGTTTCCTTCATTTATCCTCCAGGGTTTTTTCTACCTCTGACATGCGTCCTTCGGCAAGCTCCTCTGGTATGAACGGCATGCCGCACTTCGGGCAGCGCATTATTTCCGTGTGAAAAGAGTGCTTAAGGTAGCTGAAATACAGGTTAGCAGGCTCAAGAGGGACACCGCACTTACTGCAGATCATCGAGGTCTTGTTTTCTTCCATTCCAGACTTCCTCCCTTTCGATCTTCATACGGTGTGTGTATGCGTTGAAAACACGCCAGCCATTTTTTTCAGCCTCATACTCTACCCAGAGGGTCATATGTCCGACCATGCCATAGCCGAACTTATGTCGTGTGCCGCTGTCAGCCACTATCCGCTGGTGTTCTTCGCATGAATCTATGACTGAGCGTACGTCATCTTCGAGTATCTTTGCTCTGTCCAGTTTATTTTCAACTTCCGGAGTCATATACAGTGCTGTTTTTTCCACTTCAGCTGCCTTCTCTCCGCAGTATTTTTCAGCAAGTACTGTCCGCAGATATTCTCTGTTGTGAAGTCTTGCACTGAAAGTCGGCCTCTTCGTATTCCAGTCAGACAAGCCAAAAATAATATCGAGTATATGTTTTACCTCTTTACCTGAGCCAGCAAAAACATCTCTGCAGTTCGAACAGTAAACCACATAAGGCAGTTCTCCGTCACTGCATCGCTCGTCTATAAGCCTCTTCGTGTAGAGCGGATTGGCAGTTGAGATCTGTCCGCCCCATGAGCAGCACTGGGCTTTGTCTCCTTCGTACTTAAGCTGTTTTAGTTTGTATCCTGAATTTTTAAGAAGTGCGCGGACAGCCTTTTGAGTTTCTGGAAAATATCTGCTTGAGCACGGGTCAAAGACAGATGCCTCATTTATGTTTTCTCCGCTTGGGCAGGAAATACCATTTTTCAGCATGACCTCATAGAGGGAAATACTCTTTATATCCGGTATGTAATCGGCAAAAAACTTCCTGCATGTCTGGCAGGCGAATATCATCACCGGTCTGCCGCATTCCTCCCATTTTTTCTTTATTTCACCGCATATCTCTTGATGCTGTTCGTAATCGCCTGACCATGCCGCAGGAGCCCCGCAGCACATCAAACAAAGGGATGTGTCAGACATTTTGCCAAGCAGATATTCATATGACTTAAGCACATATTCCGGATTTGACGCACCCAGCTGGCACCCAGGGAAGAACATATATTTGCTTTTTGCAGACGGCTTATAGAAAAATGCAGCACTGTCTGAATTTGCAAAAGCAAGATCGCGCAGCCAAAACTCATGAAAAGCCCATGGCATTGCGTCTTTATCACGCATAGCGTTATGGCTCAGACGAAGAAACATTCCCATATCTATATCCTGAGGACATACCTCACCGCACAATCCGCACTGGTTGCACGTTGAGATAAGGCGCGTCGCCACAGTGCCGTTTCCGTCAAGAGTTCCAGGATGTATCGTTATATGCACCTCGCCCTCGATACGTTTGGGCATGAGACCAAAATATCTCATCAAAGGGCAATATTTTTCACAAATGTCACAGCGGCACAAGATACAGCGCGCTGCTTCAGCCTGTGCTTCTTCTTTTGTATAGCGTTTTCTGTTCTCAGGTATAACAGCAGCAGATCTTTCGATCCCTGCTGTATCAATCGTCAGCTTTGTATGCGATGTTCGCGGAGCGCTTTTCATGTTACCTGTCTTGAGATAAAACTCCAAAGTGTTCGATGCAGTCAGCCCCTGTGCCATCGCTTCTGTTACGTTTGCTCCAAGCAGCTCTCCGCCGGCAAATACGCCCTTATGTTTTGTTGCAAACGGGATGCCATTGATTTGTGCGTTATCAAGCAGGCCAAAAGAGTTGCCGCCTTTTCCAGTTGCGATATACACAGCATCGTATTCTTTCAGCAGCAGTGTTGGATCTGTAACTTCACTATAAAGTTTTAGCTCATACGTTTCGTACATGAACTGCCGTCTCATGTCTTCAAGGAAAATTTCGGAAGGCATCATATTCCATAGAGAACCGCCAATGCGAGCGCTCTTTTCAAAAACCGTTACGCTGTATTTCTTGTTAGCCAGCCTGAGTGCACAGGACAAGCCACTCATTCCTGCACCGATTATTGCGATTTTTTTGTTTTTCTGTGGAAGGTTATATCTGTTAGGATTCAAGTTGGAAGCGTAATCAAAACATGCCTTTTCGAGCAGGTCAAGCTCTACCGCGCCTCCAGTTTTCGCGCGCGGGCATTTGCTTTTACATGGAGCATCGCAGATCTCAGAAACAATTGCAGGAAAACCTACCGCGTTTGAGTATTGCCTATAGGCCAGATTAAACCCGCCACGGCGCATATTTGATATAAAATCACGCACGTCAAGACGGAAAGGACAGCATGATATACACTGAGGATCTTCACGCTCAAGGCATTTATTTTTTATTTTGTCCTTTATTTCGTCAAAAGTTTCCATGTTCATCTCCGTTTAAAAAACTCCGGACCGTGAGTACGGCCCGGAGCCATAAGCTCTGCTATATTATAGCGCGGAAATTTTTAGAAGAACTTCTCGCTATTGGCTTTGCCAAGTGAACGGAAAAAGTCTTCATGTTTGTCATACTTGACCGGATTTGCCTTTATCTTCTCCAGCTCGTCATAAAGGTCTGAGCCAAGGAAGTATTTCGCCGGTTCATACGGCCTCTTACCTTCTTTAATAGCATCAAGCCCTGCCTTGATTTTGTCAGGCGTTGCAGGCAGCTCATGAACGCGCACACCGCAGGCATTGTATATGCCGTTGATAACAGCCATATGTCCTGCTGACTGGAATGCTTCAGATGCTCCCGATGAACCGAAAGGACCGACCTCGTCTGGTCTTTCGTAGTGGATAACGTTGATGTCATCAGGAATATCTTTTATGTAGGGAACACCGCATGCGGCCATGTTCGTGTGTTTTTTGACATCATCATAGTTTTCACTGAGAGCGAAACCTATGCAATGCGAGATTCCGCCGTAAGCCTGACCGTTTACAGCAGCGATGTTGCCGACTTTGCCGACATCATCAACACATGTAAATTTAAGTACTCTAGCCTTGCCTGTCGCAGTATCGACTTCGACCTCTGCAAGGTTGAGACAGTATGTATACGCCGGTGACGGATCGCCGATGCCTGTATTCGGATCAAGTCTGCAAAGCTCCGGAAGGCTAGTGTTAGAATAGCTGCCCTCGTACTTTGTTGGGATACCCTCGGCTTTCATTTCTTCATATGTACGGTACGTTCCGTCAGGTTTGCGCATGGCATTGAGAAGTTTCTCAGCTGCTGCCATAGTCGCTCTGCCGCTCATGAAGTGCGTGCGGCTTGCGCCTGACATTCCACTGTCCGGACAGAGTTTTGTATCATTCTGCACGAGTCTTATCTGTTCTGGTTTCACGTGCAGTGGTTTTAAAGCTTCCAGCGTAAGCATCAGTGAACCTATGTCGCCACCCTGGCCAAGTTCCTGATACGTGTCATATTTTGTGAACGTTCCGTCAGGGTTGAGCTCTAAGGCAGCGCTTGCTTTGTCCGTACCGCCTTCAGTAACGTTGAATCCGCCCCATGAAAGCCCCACGCCGCGGCGTTTTTCCGGTGTATCCGCAGCCTTTGCTTCTGCCAATGCTTTTTCATATATAGGTTTCATTATCTTCATCATTTCCTCCATAGGATACTGGCGGAAAGGATAGCTGTTGAGGTTGGTTTCTCCCGGACGTCCTATGTTGCGCCATCTGAATTCGAACGGATCTATGCCGGCCTTTTCTGCAAGCATATCCATGAGGGCTTCGCCCATCGTATAGACCTGCGGTGAACCATAGCTGCGGTAAGCCGTTCCATAGCAGTGGTTCGTATTTGCAACTCTAGCAAGCCCTGCAACATTCGGCATAGTGTACGGGAAGAATGCGAAACGCGGCTGCTTAGTCATACAGTCATCGCCGCCCCATGAGTACGCACCGTGGTCAAGGCCTGTATCAAATTCAACAGCTGTAAGCTTGCCGTCTTTGTCACAAGCTGCGCGCCCATTTGAATGGCACGGGCAGCGTTTCCCAGAATAATGCTGGTGCTCTTCATAGCTCAGCGAAAGAATAACAGGGGCCTTTAACACATTGCAGGCTGCACCTGCAAGGCCCAAGTCCCCGGCATTCGTCGACCATCCGAAACTGGCTCCGGTCGGGTTCATTATGACGCGCATCTTAGATGTTGGCACGCCGACAGAATCTCCGACACGTCCTATCGAGGAATATACGCCCTGGGATTTGCACTGGAACGTCAGGTTGTCCTCTTCATCAAAATATGCTTCGACAACTTCACCTTCTATCGAAAGGTGCGGTTCGCGCGATGAATAGAAACTGCCCTCAACACTGTAAGCAGAATTGTCTATAACTTCGGCGACTTTGCGCGGATCTTCAAGGCCTACACCCTTAAGTACAGGCTGTTCACAGAATATATTAGGCGTATCCTCATGGATGCGCTGAGCGTCTGGCATCGCTGCCTCGAGGAAACTCATGTATTCCGGCAGTTTTTCTATCTCTACATGGACTTTCTGTGCTGCTTCACGCGCATGTTCTTTTGTATCTGCAGCCACAAGCGCTACAACATCTCCATAGCGGTAGATTATATGCTCGTTGAGTATCTCACGGCTCGGCTGCATGACAGTGCTGCGTTCATGGAAGTTGGCTTCAGCAAAAATATTTGTTCCGCCGGCTTCTCTTATATCTTTCGGAAGGATAATTTTAACGACACCAGCCATTTTCTCAGCTTCAGAGGTGTCTATCTTGAGTATCTTTGCGTGGCTGGCAAGGCGCGGCTGGACCACTGCGATATGGAATGCATGGGGCATCTTAAGCCCCTGGTCTTCACCGTAATCAGCAAGGCCACATACTTTTGCTATGGCTGTCGGGCGAACTATCGGCTTACCATAGTATTCACCATCTTCAGGATCCTTGACCATGATGTCTTCTATTTTGCATTCGCCGCGCATGACTTTTGCGGCATCCATAACTGCGTTTGTTATCTGTTTATAGCCTGTGCAGCGGCATACGTTGCGGCTCTTCTGCAGCCAATCGCGCACTTCCTCGCGAGTTGGGTTGTTGTTTTTCAGCAAAAGCGCATAGCATGAAACGATAAAACCTGGCGTGCAGAACCCGCACTGTATCGCGCCGTTGTTCATAAACGCAACCTGTATCGGATGCAGATGGTTAGGAGTACCGATTCCCTCAACAGTTACGACCTTGCTGTATTCAGGTATCTGCGCAATCTTCTTCACACATGAACGTGCCAGTTCACCGTTGAGCAAAACTGTACATGATCCACAGACACCGACACCGCAGCCAACCTTAACACTTGTGCAGCCAAGACGGCGAAGTACTACTGAAAGGGTATCCTTCGCCGGGTCGCAGATGAACATACGGTTGACACCGTTGATGTTCAGCCACATTTTTCTTAAAGCAGCCATTTATAATTACCTCCTTATTTAGATATTAGTTTTCTATATAGCCGTAATCCTGAAGCAGCTTTTTAACTCTGTCAAAAGAATCATTTACAATCACAGGGCATGCCGTACGTCTGATAAATGCATCACCTTTTGTCAATGATATGCATGAACATGTTCCGTCTTCACCGCCGTAATTATCTTTGAACCAATCAGTCATCGCCTGTATCATTTCTGTATTGTCAGGGGCAAAAAGACCGAGTGCACACACTGAACCAGTCAGTGCGCCGCAGAGCATACCGCTTCGCATGCCAAGGCACAAAGCGCGTGCTGACGATACAAACTGTGCATTTTCCTCTTTCTTCAGCTTTAAGCCAAGGCTGACTATTACTGCAGAGCAACATTCGCCCTCTGAAAGCAGCTGCGATATAAGTTTCTTTTCGTCTTCATTCATCAGCTTCACTTCCCGTTAATGAAAGTTGCGGAGTAAAACCGCAAAGCGGCAAGCAAATTATATCATCAGAAATGAACTTTATCAGTCATACGATACATTTGCAACAATATTGCAACAAACATTCACACAAAAAAGGCGGGACAAAATCCCGCCTTAATGTTCGGATGTTACAAAGACAAGCTTACTTTTCTTTGCAGCTGAGTGAAAGCTCAAGGACTTTTCCGATAACGATACCCACACCGAATGCCGCAATAACAGAAATTATCGGATTTTCAGAAACTTTTGCACCAACTTTCTCCGCCGCAACTTTGCCTGGTTCGCTGCACTTCTGGACAACAGGTTTGACAGCTTCGACCATGCTCTTAGTTCCGTCGTCAATAGCCTTTTTGATTTTGGCAAAATCTACCACGCTTCTTGACTCAAGGACCTCGCTTTGCGCTGCAAGCGCTTTTTTGAGCGCCGCAATTTCAGTTTCAAGTTCAACTATTCTCTCATTGTTTTCCTCAGCCATCAGTTATTCCTCCCTATTACACCAGATTAAGTTAGTGTATCAATTTTATCATGCCAACCTTTATCTGTTTCTATTTTTCTATAGAAATGAACAGCGTCTGCCCTCCGCGTGAGACAAGAAGTCCAAGCGCCTTGCCCTTTGCATCCATAGTACGGTTCCAGTCGGCCACAGAATTCATCTTCTGGCGGTTGACCTCAAGAATAACGTCTCCGGCGCGCAATCCGAGTTCGGCACCCTTGCTGTTCTGTTGGATACCTACAACAACGAGACCGTCTGCACTCTTCAGGTTATATTTATCCTGGATTTCGTTGGTTATCTCTGAAACGGTGATACCCATTTTTGTTGAAACATTAGGTGCAGCCTTGCTAAACGGCGATTTACCTGCGCGTTGAGGAGCTTTGCTGCCTGCAATATCACCAAGCACAACTTCGAGCTTCATTTTTTTGCCGTCACGGTAGACTTCGAACGGGACCTTATCGCCTGCAAGTTTATTCCTTACTGCAAAGACCACATCTTGGCTGTTCTTGATGGTTTTGTCACCAATCGTTACTATCACATCGCCGCGTTTCAAACCGGCCTTTTCAGCCGGAGAATCGTGCTGCACATCAGCAATGATAGAACCATCTTTGACTGGTATCTTATACGCTTCAACAAGCGACGATGAAAGCGGTTGCACCGTTGCACCAAGCCACCCGCGGCGCACTTTTCCGTGCTTGATAAGATCATCCATTATCTGCTTCGCCATATTTATAGGCACCGCAAATCCTATGCCCTGGGCATAAGGAACAATAGCAGTATTTATAGCTATTACGTTGCCGCGAAGGTCTATAAGAGGACCGCCGCTGTTGCCGGGGTTAATGGCAGCGTCTGTCTGCAAAAATCCCTGAAAGTTAACGTCTTCCGCCTGCAGTGTCCTGTTTTTTGCAGACACTACACCGGCAGTAACAGAATTCTCGAAACCAAGCGGATTGCCTATTGCTACAACCCATTCGCCGACTTCTGTTTTGTCGGAATCGCCGAGCGGCAGCACTGGAAGTTTGTCCGCCGTGATCTTTATCACTGCAAGGTCAAAAGTAGGATCCTGCCCTACCTTCTTTGCGGTAAACGTACGTCCGTCAAGAAGCGTGACTTTTACGGTATCAGCACCCTGAACAACATGGTTGTTCGTGAGGATGTAACCTTCTTTGCTGACAATAAATCCAGAACCTTTTGCACGCTGACGGTATGTCCGCGGTCTGCTGCTTTGTCCGCCGAAAGGATCACCGCCGAAAAATTCCTTGAAGAATGGATCGTCGGCAAAAGGGTTCATCATTTGCTGTTGTTTGACAGTAGTTTCCGTATCGATATTTACGACGGCCGGCGAACTCTGTTTGACTATGCCAACTATCGGGTTACCGGCGTATATTTCTGCGCTTGCGCCGCGCACTTCAGCCGGCAAAGTCTGCCCTGCCGTTTCACTTTGTTTTGCCGCTGTATGTGTCGTTGCGATGTATGTACCAAACGCAGCGCCAGCGAATAATATAACAGCGCCTGCCAGTGCAACTCCAGCCTTCCTAGCGAATTTTATAGTTTTTTCCTTATCCATCGTTACGCCTCCGTAATAATGAAATTTTTACCAAAATAGTAATTATATTCTATTTATATTGTCACAAATAGTCTCAATGTTTTTACTGACAGTTACAGTGGTGAAAAAGCTGAAAAGTTTCGCTGGCATCTTCAGCAATTGGATCCAGAGAGTGTTCTGAACGAGCGCAAAAGCCACAGCACTCCAAGAATTATTGCGGCAGCGGCAAGCACATGTCCTGAATTGAAAGCTGAATATCGCTCTGATTCGCGGAAGAAATCGAATATAAGTCTGTAAAAACCGTAAAGAATAAGAAAAACGGGGAAAAGCAACGCACACTGTCTTTCAGGCATACGTCTTTCAGCAAGGCGTTCTATTACAAGCAGGAGCAGCATTATAGCAAAAGCAGCAATGGTCTCTGATATCTGAGACGGATAGCGGTAAAAATTAACAGCATCTGCAGGAAAATGCACTCCCCACCACGGACGAACTGCACAGTGTACACCGATACCTGTGCAGCAGCCCTCAAGATAACATCCGTTGCGTCCAAGTGCGAGCATTGCTGAAAAAGGTATCGAAGCAGCATCAGCAAATATTCCTACGCCGCAGTTGAACTGACGCAACTTATAAATCCCTGCGAGGCCTGCGCACAGCAGCCCAGGACCAGAGGAAAGTCCGCCTCTCATGATTATCTTCAGCGGCTCTTTGCCGCTAATTATCAATGGGATTTTTTCAGCCATACTTCCTAATATCGAACCCAGTATAGCCGCAGCATAGACCCATACGAGTACAGATATTGCGTCGCTGTCATCCATGCCGTATTTTTTTATGGCACGGCTGCGTGTCCAGAGCACAAACACAAGCAAAGCAGAAGCCCACAGTACATAATAGCTGCGGGCTTCGACTGAAAATATTTTAAAAAGTACGGGGTGCATTACAGCCTAACGGCCGCGCGGACGTCTTCTCCGCGGTGGGCGCTGTTCGTTATCGCCGTCTTTGGGACAGACAAGAACGCGTCTTGTCGGCTCTTCGCCTATCGAACGCGTCTCAACCTGCTCATCGTCTCTCAGTGCAAGGTGGACGATACGGCGTTCCCAGCTCGACATAGGTTCAAGGCTTACAGGAGAACCCTTGCGAACCGCTTCACGCGCTATCGATTCGGCAAGACGTGTGAGCGTCTGTTCCCTGCGTTCGCGGTAGCCGCCGCAGTCAAAGCGCACGCGCCGTGTTGACATATCTTCATGACAGACCAGGTTAGTAAGATACTCAAGCGCTTTCAGCGTCTCTCCGTATCTCCCGATAACGACGCCAGCGTCATCGCCTACAAGGTTGATAATTCCATCTTCTGTAAGTTCCGGAACAAGGTCAAGATCCATTTTTTCAAGCATGTCATTGACGAAATAGCATGACTTTATATACGAAACTGGCGCAATAGGACTGACTTCTATCTTAAATTGGCTTCCGAGAAGTCCGAAAAGTTTTTTGTCTTCTGACAGTGTCTGAGCCGTCACATCTTCAGGCTTTATGCCCCACTGTTCAGCTCCTTTTGCCTTGGCCTCGTCCTCTGATGCGCAAACAAAGACAGATGTTTCTATCTCAGGGGCCGGGATCTGTTCATCATGCTGTTTTTCCATTATTTTTCATCCCCATCCTCATCGTCATCTTCATATTCATCATCGTCGTCTTCTTCGTACTCATCATCGTCGTCTTCGTCGCCTTGTTGAGCTGGCTTGTTTTTGTGAAGGGTCGGCTTGACTGCCATTTCAGCTTTTGTATGTTTCATTACAAAATACTGCTGCACGACACCGATGAGCGATGAAAGCCCCCAGTAGAGCATAACTCCTCCCGGCATTGAAAGACATATGAACGCCATAAAAATCGGCATAACAGTATTCATCATTGCCATCTGCGGGTTGTCTCCGCCTGTCATCTTCTGCTGCACCCATGTCAGCACCGCAACAGAGATAAGAAGGACAAGGTTCCCAAGATAAAGCCCAACATTGGCAAGTCCGGCCGGGTTTGCAACGATAGCTTTAAACACTGCCATAATATGCTCTGTCGGCTGGGCACCAACCGCTTTTACAAGTCCACTTGTAACTGATGTACTGAGCATTATGCCAAAGAACGAGGTTTCGCCAAAAACTTTAAGAACATCCGGCCTTCTCAGGACCTGGAAAAGAAGAATTAATATAGGGAGTTGTATAAGGAGCGGGAAACAGCCGGCCATAGGGTTGACCTTGTACTCTTTGTAGAGGCGCATCGTCTCTTCAGTAAGTTTCTGTTTGTCACTGCCATACTTTTCTTGGAGCATCTTCAGCTTTGGCTGTATCTTCTGCATCTGCTGCATGCTGACCATCTGTTTCTGGTTGAGCGGATAAAGCGCGAGCCTTATAACTACGGTGAGAATAACTATCGAGAAACCGTAAGAACTTGTCAAGTTGTAAAGGAGTTCCAAAATTTTGTAGAGCAGATCTCCTGCTCCGTTCCAAATTGCGCCCAAGATTGTCACCTAGCTTTCGTGGATTTAAAAAACTTTCCTAACCATATCCTTGATCTGATCTCTTCGGGCTCAGGCACAGGATCGCATCCGCCGGCACTCCATGGACCGCATCGCAATAACCTGCGCACAGCTAGCAGGGAACCAAGAAAAAGCCCGTATCTTTGCATAGCTTCGGCTGCATATTCCGAACATGTCGGATAAAATCTGCACTTGCCACGGCCAAGTAAAGGTGAAAAAACGAACTGATAGAACCTGATGAAAAATATTCCGATTTTTGAAGGTATGGATCTGAAGCTCATTGATGTGCTCGTTCGTCAGCGTTCCAGTCGGGACCTGGCCAATCTTCGGTCATCAGTCCTCTTCTTTTCATGGAACGTGCAATATCGGAATAGATTTCCTTCGCCGAAACTCCAAGCGCATTTTCACGCAGTGAAGCTATAACCCATACTCCGTCTTTCGTCCATGGTCTGAGGCGTCTGAAAGCTTCTCGAAGTATACGGCGTCCTCTTACACGCTTTACTGCATTTGCAATTTTTTTGCTCACGGTCACGCCGAAAAGCGTAGGCTCGCCAGGCCTGTCCAGAAATAACAACCGCACCAGCTCGCCGGTTTCACGACGTCCGGTGCGGAAAACAAGGTCAAACTGCCATGAACTTTTCAGTCTTGCCTGAGACGAAAAGCCAAAATTCACAGCAGCAGTTAAACAGCTAAACGAGCCCTGCCCCTGCGGCGACGATTCCTAAGGATACGGCGTCCGCTCGGTGAAGCAGAACGTACCAGAAAACCCATTGACCGCTTGCGTCTTGTGTTATGCGGCTGAAATGTGCGTTTCACAAACAACACCTCCTGTGGTTCATTTATCTAAAAAATAATTTCCTTATATGCAACCTGATAAATATAACATAGACTTTGCTCTCCGGCAAGACAAAAATAAAATTTGCCGCAGATGCAGTGGCAATTTTACATAAAATAGATATAAAATGCAAATAGCTATTGCACACTTTGCCAAATATGTGTTAATATATCCGCTGTCTTTTGTGAAGGAGGTGACGGCATTGCCAAATAACAGAGCAGCAAAGAAACGCGTTCTCATAGCCGAGAGGAACCACATTTACAACCGTTTTTGGAAAACACGCTGCAAGAACGCGGTGAGGAAAGTCCTCGAAGCAGTTGAACAGAAAGATCCGGAGCTCGCAGCCAAGAGATATGACCTGGCTCAGGGCGTACTTGATAAAGCAGTAGTAAAAGGCGTCGTTCACCGGAATACAGCAGCCCGCCGCAAAGCAGTTATGTCTGCTAAGGTCAAATCACTTACGGGCGAAAAAGCATAGCTTTCAAAATGCCAAAATCACAGCGGGACAGATTTCTGTCCCGCTGTTTTTTGTGTATTCTTGTAATTTTATAAAATTTTAACTTTTTTCCATAAGTTCCATGATAAGTGTTTCGAGACTATTCCAACCGGCACTAGTTCCGCTTTTCTCGTCTATGTTAATCTTAATGATACCTATGACAAAACGCCCTATCGGAACAGGGCCATATTTTCGTGACGACTGAACGGCCATCTTCCATGCGTAATCGCGCGCCCCAAGTGACTTTGCAAATAAGGCTCCATGTTTAGGATACATTGCGGCATACCAGGCAAGGCGCATCCTGTTATGGATGGCCGATATCAGTTTGATTATGTCGCCCTCTTTTGCATCACGCGCCATAGCCATTATGCTTTTCATGACAGTCGGCGCATCGCCGCGGCACATTCCGTCCAGCACACGTAGCATGTTTTTGCTGCCGTCGTCCAGGCAGAGAGTTTCAACATCACTGGCATTGATGATGTTTTTGCCCTTGAGAGATAAAAGTGTTGCAAGCTGTCCCCGGATCTCCTCGGGATCGTCGATGAGTTCAACTATCATCGCTGCGGCATCGCGTGAAATGTTGATTCCAGTTTTGCGCGCCAAATTCTCGACCCACACCTGTCTTTCGCGCGGCCAGCGCGGAAATTCAGCAGGCTTCAGTATCTTGCATTTTTTATATACATCTTTTGGGAAAAGTTTCGACGGGTCTGTGCTGTAAACGAGAACTATGACTACAGAAGATTCGGCTTCGACCATCGGCGACAGGGTTTCAGGCAGCGGTCCCATAAGCTCGGCAGAGTCGACAACGATAAGGCGGTCTTCATCAAAAAGTCCGCCGGACATATTATCAGAGAGCAGTGGTTGCCACTCTCCGCCTTCCTGTCTGGCGGACATCACGTATCCTTTTTTCTGCAGATTCTGGGCTGTCTCCTCCAGAAGGCGCCGCTGGCCCGTGCCGGAAGCGACGATCAGGCGGAGTTCAGGCATCAGTTTTTCACCACTATGTTTACGAGTCTGCCTGGAACCGTAATAACTTTAACAACTTCCTTCCCTTCGATGCGTTTTTTTGTCTCTTCGCGCTCCATGATATTTTTCTCAAGATCTTCTTTTGAAAGTCCAGCTGGAACGCTGAACTGCTCGCGCAGTTTTCCGTTGACCTGGAGAACTATAGTGATCTCATCTTCGACCAGCGAGTCTTTTTCAACTTCAAACCACTTTTCGCATGAGAGGAATGTATCATTTCCGATCATGTGCCACAACTCTTCAGTGATATGCGGTGCAAACGGGCATAGGCACGAAAGCAGCGTTTCAACGCCTTCACGCATTACATCACAGCCCTTTTGGTCTGAAGGCTTGAAGGCAGCAAGAGCATTCGTAAGTTCCATAAGCCTTGCCACTGCCGTGTTGAACTGACGTTCGTCGCGTATATCCTTCGTGACGCGGTCAAGCGTGGCGTGAGTGATATGCTTGATATCGCGTGCGTCGTGTTCTTTGAGTTCTGCCATCAAAACGTGCGTTTTTGAAGCTGCCTTGAGCATATTCAGGTTGTTTTCAACAAGACGCCAGACACGGCCGAGGAATCTGTATGTGCCCTCCACACCGCGCTCTGACCAGTCGAGGTCTTTTTCAGGCGGGGCGGCAAAAAGTATGAAAAGCCTTGCAGTATCGGCACCGTATTTTTTGATTATCTCGTCTGGATCAACTACGTTGCCTATAGATTTCGACATTTTGACGCCGTCTTTGATGACCATTCCCTGTGTGAGCAGACGGTCAAAAGGCTCGCGCATGTCCTTAGGCAACAGGCCAAGATCAGACAAAACTTTTGTGAAGAAACGCGCATAGATAAGGTGCAGGCATGCATGCTCAATTCCGCCTATATACTGGTCAACTGTCATCCAGTATTTTTCGTCTTCCATATCGAACGGTTTATTTTTGTTCCACGGCGACGCGTAGCGTACAAAGTACCACGACGAATCGAAGAACGTATCCATGGTGTCTGTCTCGCGGTGCGCAGGACCTCCGCATTTTGGACAGGTCGTATTGACCCAGTCTTCGCGCGAGACGAGCGGGTTGGCACCGTTTTTAGGTATTTCGATATCGAGCGGCAGTTTTACCGGCAGCTGATCTTCAGGCACAGGAACTATTCCGCATTTGTCACAGTAAACGACGGGTATCGGAGTCCCCCAGTAACGCTGGCGCGAGATCAGCCAGTCACGAAGGCGGAACTGTACTTCCCTTTTGCCGATGCCTTTCTCTTCAAACCATGCCCCTATCTTCTTTATAGCTTCGGGTGTTTCGAGCCCGTCAAACTGTCCCGAATTGCATGCGATGCCATCAGCAGGAATTGCTTCCGTCATCGCATCGCCGTCGGGAATCGGGCCGTCTTTCGCACGAACGACCGGAATCACAGGCAAGCCGTATTTGCGCGCAAAATCAAAGTCACGCTGATCGTGCGCCGGAACCCCCATAACAACGCCGGTGCCGTACTCCATAAGTATGTAGTCAGCTATCCATATCGGTGCTTTTTTGCCGTTTACAGGGTCTATCGCATAGAAGCCTGTGAAGAGGCCATGTTTTTCAACACCGACTGCAGTACGGTCTATCTCGCTGCGGTTCGACATTTTCTTTGCGAATTCGCGTATCTCCGCGGCCTTTTCGCCGCCGGCACGTTTTGCAAATTCTTCAACGAAAGGATGTTCCGCGGCAATTGCGACAAAAGTCACGCCAAATGCGGTGTCGATGCGCGTTGTAAATGCTTCAAAGCTGAGGTCTGTATCAGCTACATCCATCTTGAAACGTACGCCTTCAGAACGGCCTATCCAGTTGCGCTGCATCGTGAGCACGCGTTCAGGCCAGCCTTTCATATCGTCGAGGCATTTTACAAGCTCGTCTGCGTAATCAGTTATACGGATGAACCACTGGTCGAGTCCACGTTTCGTGACGGGATTTCCGCACCTCCAGCAAACTCCATCGCCTATTACTTGTTCGTTTGCAAGAACCGTCTTGCAACTATCGCACCAGTTCACAGGAGCATGCTTGCGATATACTAGCCCCTTCTTGTACATCTGAAGGAATATCCACTGGTTCCATTTGTAATATTCTGGGTCGCATGTGAGCACAAGGCGCCGCCAGTCATAACTGTAACCGGACTCTTTGAGCTGACCGATCATGTGGTTTATGTTGTCCATTGTCCATTTTGACGGAGCAATGCCGTTTTTGATAGCAGCGTTCTCAGCCGGCATGCCGAACGAGTCAAATCCGATTGGATGAAGGACGTTGTAGCCATGCATTTTAAGGAAACGTGCCATGAGATCTCCAATGGAATAGTTGCGTAAGTGTCCCATGTGAAGAGCACCGCTTGGATATGGGAACATCTCAAGGCAGTAAAATTTCTTTTTGGAGCTGTCGGTCTCGACGTCAAAAATTTTCGCGTCGGCCCATTCTTTTTGCCATTTCTTTTCTATGGCGGCAAAATCGTAAGGCATTCAAATCTCCTCCGCTGCTCAGATTAATCGGTCGTACATCAAGGTATTATATACATTTCACAATATGTGGGCAAGTTAGTATATAATCCGTATATGCCACTAAAATTAGGCTGTATCGAAAAAGATCTTACGGAGGTATTTGAAATGATAGAGCTCAATAAAGATAATTGTGACGCCGAGGTGCTGCAGGAGAAAAACATGCCAGTTGTAGTTGATTTCTGGGGGCCGACATGTCCCGAATGTCTTGCACTTATGCCTCATTATGAGGCACTTGAGAAAAAATTCGGCGCAAAGATAAAATTCACGAAGGTAGATTGTTCAAAGAAACGCAGCGTTGCAATGAAATTCCGCGTAATGGGAATGCCGACTTTTATTTTTTTCAAGAACGGCGCTGAAGTCAAGCGCATGGTCCGCGAGCAATGCACTGCAGAGACAATAAAAACCGAGATAGAAACCCTTACAGCATAAGATTAAACCAAACAAAATAAAAGCGGGCGTTAAAGCCCGCTTTTTTATTTCTTCTTTTGAGCTGGAACCTGTGGGAACTTTGCATCTTTAGGATATGCGACCACCCACTGCTGGTCACGCTGATCTTTGGGCAGCATGCCGATATCCAGCCATGTATAAAAAAAGTTTTCTGCCGATTCAGCCATAAAACCGTCCTGTTTATGGTCATTCACATCGTAACTGTCGGCAAATATCAGCACATCGTCCTGAGTGCGCGGAGTTCCAAGCGTATCGTAGCCGATGATGACGCGCCAATGGCCACCCATATAAAGATTCTCGACCATTATCGGGATGCCCTGTTTGAGACACGAAAGAACAAAATCCTTAAAAGAAACTATGTCTTCAAATGATGTGCCGCTGATATCTGCTGTGCTTAAGCTCGATGTGACGTTCCAGCCGATCGATTTGAAAAAATTCACCATCTTGGCTGTACTTGTTCCTATCTCTCCGTCCTTATCTATTGCAAACAGAGTTCCCATCATTTTCGATATTTTTAGTTCATCATAAGACTTTTCACCGTAATAATAGAGTACCGTAAGCGCTGACGCAGGACCACATGTGAATTCTGTAGTCTGCTGATAAGTCATGTAGCGGCTTATCATAGTTCTGTCGCTGTTGCTTTGCATTTCAAAATAATCAGGCGCGGCAAAATATATAGAATCAAGGTGGTTAGAAGAACCAAGGTACGATGAAGCCCCCGACGAAATTATGTCATAGCTTTTCGGATATGGGATGGTATGCTCTCCTGCAAACACTGGCACAGCAAAAGCAGAAACAATGACTATGGCGATCAGGATGGATATTTTTCTAAAGTTTTTCATTGGGATGACCTCCATACTATTTTATCTTGCTCCTGACAGGACTGTAAGCTTAATGCCGGCGTGGTCGCGCGGCGACAGATCAAGAGCGACACTGAACACATGGGCATTACCACTCCACAGAAGCGAGAGACCTGCCAAAGGTTTTGAATCAGCCTCAGAGACAAAACACCGATTGCCGTCAACGATATTCCATTCGACTTCATTCCACGTATAAAATTTAACATCAGAGCCTGAAAATATTTTCCTGTTTTAAGCCATAATGCCTCCGTCTGACACTGATATATTATCAAACTTATATTCCTTGCCTTCGGCAAGCGCATCAAGCATCTCATGTAGCAGACGCTTCACCACAGCCTTCCAATACCTGTCAGTAATAAGATGCTCATAAAAATCTTCTGCCTGGCTCTTATGACAAAATTGCGTTTATCTGTTCCGAACACCGGAATGCAAACGCGTTACGGCAGCACGCCTCCGCGTATTTGATCAACGCCCCAGCGTATCTTTGTGATCTTTTTTAATGGGATAAGTCCTCCGCACCAGATAAAACCATTTGAAGTAATGTCAAGTATTTTTTTGAATGGCCATACTCCAAATGTACAGTGCAAATCTATGCTGTGCTGCCACGAATTTTTCGCAGACATATCCGCTATAAAAGTGAGTCTCTCACAGATGTGTACCCAACACCGGAAACTGTCAGAAAGAGCTGAGTGCCATCCGACAGGCTTGGAGGTTTTACTCCTATCGCTATCGATGGAGTCATAGTCATCCATTTGCCGTCATACAGAAACGTATGCGATGTTCCAACGCTTCTCATGTGAGCAGACGTCATGCGGTAAATTTCTGTCTGGCCTTTTGATGGACCTGTGTCCCAAATCACACGCATCATCAGATCTCGGCTCCCAATAATCCCGTGAAGATAGACCGTAAACCGGCTTTCGTTCAGCTGCGCTGCAAGCATTTTTTCTTCAAGCCACATTGCAGCATATTCTGCTTCCATGCGCGCTATCTTTGCACCATTGTCACTTTCGGCCGATACGGTTATCAGAAATGCCGTCATTATTGTCAGGACACACATTACGATAAGCATTTCGACAGCGGAAAATGCGTTGCTCCGTTTATTTATTGCCATCAGGCTCCGGCTGTTTAAGATCTTTGTGCGATATCACCCACTGATAGAAAGGGTGCTCATGTTTATAAAGATTGCCCTGGAGGTCCGTGCAGGCGTGTTTTGTCCAGCCTTCGGCAATAAGCTTGTAATCAGGCACCCGCAGCACACGGTATGCAAAAGTGATGCTGTACGTTTTTATATCATCAACACAGCCCCATAACTGTATCTGATCATCATAATACGCAGGATGTTTATAGCGGCAGTGACATTCCGCAACCGGCAGCATGATGCCTTCTTTTTCCCACTGCGCAAAAGGAATGCCCCATGTACGGCACATCTCTGTACGCGTTATTTCAAACCACGTTAAGTAGTTTGCGTTATAGACCACGCCCATTTTATCGGTTTCTGCGTAGCGTGCCCTTATCGTAGTGACAAGTTTGTAATCTTTGGCCAAAATATCGCCTCCTTATATCAGAACAACTCATATTTTTTATTCTGAGCGGCTGGCATAACAGGTCATATTGAATCCAGCCGCCAAAATATTGCCCTGTATATGCAGTTGAACAGACCGTCATATGTTACGTTATAATTTTAACACTGAGCGAAAAACACAGCCACAAAATAGGCATGTTTACCAGGTATCCGTTCTTTCTTTATAAATATAATCTGAAGTATTAAAAATACGGAGGCTGCGGAATGAAAAAATATTTAACATTTGTTGTCTCGGCACTGTTTTTGATACAGTCAGCGGCGATTGCCAGCGAACCAAGCTTTATTCCGCCGTCTCATTGGACATACCGTTCACTCGCAGCACTGTCAGACAGGGGACTTATAGAACAAAAAGTCGTTCCTGGGCGTACTGCGCTTACTTCTGACAACGTCGTCATTATGACGATCGAAGCCATGAACCGCGCTCAGAGTGATTCTGAAAAAATAAATGAAGACAGCGTCACAAGCATGCGACAGCTGGTCAACGGCTATAAAGAATATTTCACACGCTGCGGTTACGATGTCGCAAAGCTTTATCAGGATATTGATGCTTTTGCAATGAGCGCAGGTTTGAACGCACAGGCCGAAGCTGCTGAATCTCTGCCTGCCAGCATTGCTCTGAGCAAAAAAGCGGCAGATGCGGTCAATAATTTTACGCTAAAGATATATAAAGCATCCGGGTCAGGAAATCTTTTCATATCACCATACAGCATCTCATCCGCGCTGTCTATGACATACGCCGGAGCCAGAGACAAAACCGCATCCGAGATAGAAAAAGTCCTATGTGTTCAGCCAGATATCCACAAGAACATGGCATCTCTCATCAACAGCATCAATTCCGGTCCGGCCGGTAATGCGACCATAATAACAGCCAACGCTATATGGCCGGCAAAGCAGAAGAAATTTCTGAATGAATTTATCGACACAGTGCGCAACGGATACCACGCAGAATTTAACCAGCTCGACTACAGAGCCAGCGCCGAGAAAGCACGGCTTGCCATAAACAGCTGGGTCGAGAAAAAGACCGGCGGCAGGATAAAGGATATTATCGGCAAGGGAATACTTGATGCAAACACACCGTTAGTCCTTACAAATGCAATTTATTTCAAGGCTGATTGGCAAAGCAGGTTCGATGCGGGAGACACATACGCAGAACCGTTCTGGGTAAAGCCAGGGCAATCAGTCAAGACACAGATGATGCACAAGGAATCAGGCGGTATAGGCTACACTAAAGCGAATGGCGCAGAGATAGCGGAACTGCCATACAGGGGCAAAAAGCTTTCCATGTTCATCATACTTCCAGATAAATCAACGGCTATCAGCAAGCTTGAAAACAGTCTGACTCCTAACATGCTTGAAACATGGCTTTCTTCTGTGCGCAAACAACGGGTCAACCTCACAATACCTAAATTCAAAATGGAACAGTCGTTCGACCTCAATAAGATGCTTATACAAATGGGTATGCCTTCAGCATTTGACACATCAAAAGCAAATTTTTCTGGAATGGATGGGAAACTTGATCTTTACATCGGAAATGTGCTGCATAAGACTTTTGTTGAAGTCAGTGAGAAGGGCACTGAGGCCGCAGCTGCAACCGCAGTTGTAATGAGGATGACTGCGGTGCTGAATCCGCAGCAGCCGGCAGTTTTCAAAGCTGACAGGCCGTTCATTTTCCTTATCAGGGATAATACAACTGGAGCTATACTCTTTATCGGTCGCTACGCAAAACCATAATCTGATACAACAAAAAATTCCGCGTCTTTTATGAGACGCGGAATTTTATTATCTATTTATCTGTTAATCCTGTTTAGCATCGTCATCCGCTTCCGACATTGTAGGCGTATCGTTATCTTCGGAAGAAGGAAGTCCCTGCACGTCTTTCAGCGCTCGTGTGATAGCGCGGCTGCGCGTGCCGGCATGTTCAAGTTCCTTGCCGGCTGATTCTATCTTTTGCTTCGTCTTTTCCAGCACATCGCCGAACTTATCAAACTCGGTCTTGACCTTGCCGAGCAGCGTCCATACTTCTGCAGAACGCTTTTCTATGGTAAGCGTACGGAACCCCATCTGCAGGCTGTTGAGCAGAGCGGCAATCGTGGTAGGACCGGCAGGTACAACACGATATTTCAGCGACAGTGTCTCGCACAGGTCATCCATGCGAAGCACCTCAGCATACAGACCTTCAATAGGCAGGTAGAGGATGCCAAAGTCCGTTGTATATGGGGGCTCTAGATATTTTTCACTGATGTCTTTCGCTTCATCGGTAACGCGTCTGGCAAGATTCTTCTGTGCTTCAGCAACGGCTGATGCATCACCGTTTTCCGAAGCCGTGACGAGACGCTGGTAATCTTCAAGCGGAAATTTAGAGTCAACTGGAAGCCACATCGGCTTATCTCCTGAACCAGGAAGTGATATCGCAAATTCGACACGTTCTGTGCTGTTAGGACGCGTAGCTACATTTTCGGCATACTGTTCTTTTGTAAGTATCTGGTCAAGAAGCGAGCGAAGCTGCATTTCTCCCCATGTGCCGCGGACTTTTACGTTAGACAAAACTTTTTTGAGGTCTCCCACATCAGACGTCAGCGCCTTCATTTCGCCGAGCCCTTTGTGGACCTGCTCGAGCCTTTCTGAAACATTCGTAAAAGCCTCGCCCAGTCTTTTCTCAAGAGTTGAGTGAAGTTGCTCATCAACAGTGACGCGCATTTTTTCGAGTTTTTCCTCGTTGTTCTTGTAAAGCTCCTGCAGTTTCTGTTCTATCGTCGTGCGCATCGCTTCAAGTTTTTCCTGGTTGAGACGGCTGATATTCGTGAGCTGCTGTGAGAACGAGTCTAAGCTCTCACGCTGATGGTCGCCTATCTCTTTTATGCGCTTTGCCTGCTCGTCGCCGAAAGACGATATTCCCTTTGTCTGCTCTTCGCGGCCGGAACGCGCATCTTCACGCTGCTCTTTCCTCATCGCAGTGAATTCCTCTGTGATGCCCCGTTCGGTATCAGCGGCTTTGCTTTCAAGATTCTGCAGCCTCGTCAGCATCTCGCGTGACGCCTGCTCCATTGCCGCGCTGCTTTCGCGCATCTTAAGTGCTGAAGAGATCATATATACGGTAATGATGAGGACTGCTGCCGCAGCCGCTATGATATAAGGCATTCGGCCACCTCCAATGTTCGTTTTCAAGTGCTATTATATAACTGTTCCATTGACCGCGCTTTAGAAATTTTTCTGTACGAATCAGTTCTCATGCGAGGTGACTTTTATGCAGTGTACCAACATTCCGAGACTTGTTTCTGCATATTACACGGAGCATCCCGACGTTCGAGAGCCGTCACAGGCCGTTTCGTTCGGGACTTCGGGACACAGAGGCTCTTCTCTCAAACGCAGCTTCAATGAAGACCACATTCGCGCAATATCTCAGGCGATATGTGAATACAGAAATAACAATAACATAAAAGGACCTTTGTTCATCGGCATGGACACACATGCGCTTTCGGAACCTGCTCTTCGTACAGCAGTCGAGGTGTTCGCGGCAAACGGCATAGAAGTCCGTCTTCAGGACGATTTCGATTACACTCCAACGCCAGTCATCTCGCAGGCCATTCTTGCATGGAATTCATCTGGCTCCTCTACATCTGACGGCGTAGTTATAACACCGTCGCATAATCCTCCGTCTGACGGAGGATTCAAATACAACCCGCCTTCTGGCGGCCCTGCGAATACAGACATAACAGCAGCTATACAGACACGTGCCAATGAGATACTCGCAGATGGCCTAGCAGACGTCCAGATGACAGATTTTTCACGCGCACTTACCTTGCCTAACGTCAGATTCATCGATTACATAATGCCTTACATTGAAGGGCTTGGCAAAGTTATTGACATGGATGCCATACGCTCATCTGGACTGAAGATCGGTGCAGACCCGCTTGGCGGCTCAGGCGTTCATTTCTGGGGGCCGCTTGCAGACCTTTACGGGCTTGACATCGACGTAGTCAACAAAGATGTTGACCCTACATTTTCATTTATGCCGGCAGACCACGACGGTAAGATAAGGATGGACTGCTCGTCGCCATTCGCGATGGCCAATCTCGTAGCATTAAAGGACAAGTATGACATAGCTTTTGGCAATGACCCAGATTATGACCGTCACGGCATCGTTACAAAGAACGGCCTAATGCAGCCAAATGCGTATCTGGCAGTCGCTATCGAATATCTTTTCACTCACCGAAGCGGATGGAACAAAGACGCAATGGTCGGCAAGACTCTTGTCTCGAGCTCTCTAATTGACAAGGTCACGCAATCGATAGGCAGAAAACTTTACGAAGTCCCGGTAGGATTCAAATGGTTCGTTGATGGTCTGCTTTCCGTAGCCTTAGGTTTCGGCGGAGAGGAAAGCGCAGGGGCAACATATCTGCGAAAAGACGGAAAGACTTGGACTACGGATAAAGACGGATTCGTGATGAGCCTGCTTGCGTGCGAAATAACAGCAGTCACAGGACAGGATCCGTCAGAGCATTACAAAGAAATTACAGAAAAATTTGGCGCACCTTATTACTCACGCATCGACGCTCCTGCCTCGCGTGAAGACAAAGAAAGGCTCAAAACACTTTCCCCTTCAGACGTTGCAGCAAATATGCTAGCCGGTGAAAAAATAATTTCCAAGCTTACTGAAGCTCCCGGCAACGGCGCGCAGATCGGCGGTCTCAAAGTAACTACCGAAAACGGCTGGTTCGCTGCGCGACCGTCAGGCACGGAAGAAATATACAAAATTTACGCCGAAAGCCTCAAAAGTGAAGAACATCTTTCAAAAATTAATGATGAGGCAAAGGACATCGTAACAAAAGCAATAGACAGATAACGTTACTGCAGATCATAAAATCAGGGTGCTGTTTGAATTTAAACGGCGCCCTGATCTTTTTGCGTCATACTGATTTCAGTGTGCTACAAAAAAATAATTTTATGCACTCCATAATGCCGGTTTATAACCCAGCTCATTTAATATCTTCATATCGTTTTCGATAGTAACGCCAGACGTTGTGAGCATATCACCTGTAATAGCAGCGTTTGCGCCTGAAACAAAGCATCTCCCGCCTCTGTCTGCCATCAGCCCTCTGCCGCCTGCAAGGCGTATTGAAGCATCCGGCAGTATGAGGCGAAAGATCGCTACTGTTCTGTGTATCTCTTCATCTGAAAGTTTTGGATTATTTTCAAACGGCGTCCCCGATATCGGGTTAAGCACATTAACAGGGACAGACTTAACTCCAAGCTTGCGAACGGTCAGAGCAAGGTCTATTCTGTCCTCCATAGTTTCGCCAAGACCTATTATGCCGCCGCTGCAAAGATCCATTCCGGCTTCGCGTGCAGCTTCAAGCGCAGATATCTTGTCATCGTAGCTGTGCGTCGTACATACATGCGGGAAAAAGCAGCGAGATGTTTCGAGGTTATTGTGTATTCTCTCAACCCCTGCTGTCTTAAGCCTGGCAAATTGTTCAGCCGAAAGCAGGCCCAGCGACGCACATACAGATAAACGCGTCTCTTTTTTTATGGCTTTGACAGAATCACAGATATTGTCAACTTCTTTATCAGTCAGTCTTTCTCCTGATGTTACTAGTGAAAATCTCAGCACACCGCCGTCGCTGTTGTGTTTTGCCTCAGTTAATATCTTATCTTTTTGCAGCAACGGATATTCTTCAGCATTTGTGTGATAATGAGCAGATTGTGCACAGAATTTGCAGTCTTCACCGCACCTTCCGCTCTTGGCGTTGATTATCGAACAGAGATCAAACACATTGCCGCAGAATTGTTTTCGTATTCCATCGGCTGCCCTACAAAGCCACTCAATATTTGCATCAACAAGATCAAGAGCCTCATCTTTGCTTATGCTGCCCCCATCTTTGATTCGTTTTAAGATATACTCAGGCGATTTCAACAAACCAATCATTCCTCCTGACATTTTCAGCATACTTATAACGCGCCATTTTCATATCGTCAACCACTTCACACGGTATCGTTGACATATACGGTAAACAAAAGCGGGACATCCAAGAGATGTCCCGCCGCTAATATTAATTTTGATACTTACAAAAGATCTCTTAATGCATAAACTTTTTTGCCGGAATAGCCAACCATGGCGTGGGCATGCCACAGTGCGCTCACGACGCTCTCCTCCACGACTTCTGCTGTGGCAGAAAAAACATAATCAAGATCATCGTCATGGATCATGCGTGTGTCGATGACGCTATTTATTTTATAATGCGGAACTCTGTTTGCGGTCGTAAAAGCAAGTGCTATGTCTCCGCTGCCATTGCCCATGAATGACCCTGTGCGCCCAAGCCCTATCACGCAGCGTTTTGCTACACGTCTTAGCTGACGTTCACTCAGGGGAATATCTGTCGCAAGCAGCATGATTATCGAACCCTTGTCTTTGCCGTCAGTTTCTGCAGCGCTTTTTTCTATCTTTTCTATTTTCTTCTGAACTTCTTTGCCTACCTTGCAGCCATCAATAACTAGGTTGCCCATGAAACCGAAGTTAGTCATGACGATGCAGCCAAGCGTATATTTGGCACCGCCAAGTTCAACGATACGAGATGACGATCCAATGCCGCCCTTGAGTCCCTGACAGATCATGCCCGTTCCTCCGCCAACGTCACCTTCCTCAAAAGTATCAGAAGCGTTGCCTATCGCTTTTCGCACATCGTCTTCTGTTACGTGCATCCCACGGATATCGTTGAGTTCTCCGTCGTTGCACTCCGTGACGACACAGTTGACTGTGCCAGTATCAACTCCGATATCTGTATTTTGCTCCAGCATGTATTTAACAAGCGCCGTTGATACCGTTCCGACAGAGAGCGTATTAGTCATAGCAATAGGTGTTTCTATAGTTCCGAGCTCATCGATCTGCACAAGGCCTGTGCTCTTGCCGAAACCATTAAGGACACACGTTGCGGCCATAACTTTATCTTTAAAAATATTTCCGCCATGAGGGAATATAACAGTAACACCAGTGCGCGCCTTGCCTTCTTTCAGCGTGACCTGACCGACCGCAACGCCAGGCACGTCGGTTATCAAATTTTTTGCGCCTTTTGCAAAGTGACCTATATGGAACTGGCAGCTGACATCAAGTCCCATACTATTCAGCTTCTTTCGTATAGACTGTTTTGCCGCCAACGACTGTCATAAGCACATCTATGTCTTTTATTGTGTGCGGTTCAACTTTGAAGATGTTTTCAGACAAAACAGCCATATCGGCGTATTTTCCGGCTTCGAGCGTACCGCTGTTTTTCTCGTTGAAACATGAATATGACGGATTTACAGTAAACATTTTGACCGCATTCCATACGCTGACCTTCTCTTCCGGCATCCAGCCTCCGGATGGAGAACCGTCTTTCTTCTCCCGTGTTACAGCAAAGTAAATATTATCAATAACGTCAAAAGATTCTATCGGCGCGTCAGAACCTCCGACTGTAAGAATACCGAGCTTGACCATCGTATTCCATGCATAAGTCCCATGCATGCGCTCTCTGCCGATGCGTTCTTCGACGATATCCATGTCTGTCGGGACAAAGACAGGCTGAATGTAAGCGATAACTTGGTCGCGCGCCATCCTGTCCAGGATGTCATAACTGCTTATCTGCACATGGACTATGCCGTGGCGGCAGTCTTCGCGCGGATATTTTTTCTGAGCCTTTTCCAGCGCATCGAGAGTCATGTTCATCCCGCGATCGCCAATGCAGTGGACTGCAATCTGCATATCATTCTTTTGTGCGAGCTCAAGCAAATCATCCAATTCCTGCTGCGTGAATGCTGCAATGCCGCGTGTTTCCGTACCTACATAAGGCTGTTCCAGCGCTGCCGTGCGCGCGCCAAGCGAGCCATCGCTCAGCAGTTTGAGCGGCCCTATTTTGAAAAATTCCCTGCCGTTTCCTGTTCTGTTGCCAGCATCAAGAAATTCTCTGAACTCGTTGATATCCATAAACAGGCATTGTTCGTATATACGCGCGTTGAGTTCTCCCTCGGCTTCGAGTTCTTTGTAGCCCTGAGTTATGTATCTCCAGTCCGACAGCGGCATTGATGAAAAATCGTCGCACTGACATCCTGTTATTCCGCATCTATTGAGGTCTCTGACGCCAAGCTTTATCAGCTCTTTGAGATAATCCACGCTCTGCTTGTCTAGTATATGGTAGAAAAGCTGGGCTACATTTTCTTTGACCAGCCCTGTTTCATAATCCATGTTGTTTTCCTGCCCTGCAAATTCAGGCAGAGCACGTATCCTGTCCAGCGCACAGGTGTTGCAGACACCGATGTGCCCGCATACGCGGACGGCAAGTATAGGGATCTCGGTAGATACTTCATCCAGTTCTTTTCTGAGCAGATATCTTTTTTCTGTGAAATACTCGTGGTTCCAGCCTCTGCCGTATATCCATTTCGCGCCTTTGTGTGCCGAGTAATATTCCTTCGTTCTCTGTGTGACTTCTTCAGCTGTCTGGCAGCCATTGTACTTTACAGACATCTGCGCGTTTGCGTAATTTACTAAGTGCATGTGCCCATCGGTGAAAGCCGGCAGCACGAATTTTCCATTTAAGTCAACGCGTTCATCAGCGTCTATGTTTTTTGCTTCTTCATTCGAGCCAAGGAAGCTAACGCGGCCGTCTTTGATACCGATGGCGTTGTAAACATCGTTCTCGTCCTTCATTGTATAGACTGTGCAATTATAGAATATCTTGTCGAGTTTCTGTGACATAATGTATCTCCTTTATAAAAGACGGGCTCGCGCAGTTTGTTGCGCGCGCCCGTCCGTAAGTTACTGCTGAATTACGAGCTTACGCTCTGATTTTATTGTGCCTGTTTGTTCTGTTCCTTCTGCTTCAGCTCATCCTCATAGAACAGAGGTGTACTTGGGTCATATGTGCCTTCGCCAAGATACCTGCCGCGATAATCTTTAAGGAGCACAAGGAATTTCTTGCCGATTATCAGGAGTACAAACACGTTGACAAACGTAGGAACGAGCGACGAGAAGTCGGCTAGAGTCCATATCTGTTTAGGCGTACCGTTGCTGTATACGTTTGCAACAAGGATAAGAAGTCCCCAAAGTGGGTTGCCGATAAGCAGTATTTTCAAAGCTATATTTCTTGCTTTGCCAGGTTTGAATCCCTGTTCGACAAGCGCTGTATAGTATGTGAACCAGCCTGTGTTTGTCGTAAGCGCGAAGAGGAAGATGCTGAGTGCTATTACTATGCTTGCCCAATGTCCAACGACCGTGCTGAATGCTGCAAGTGTAAGAGGAGCACCGCCAGCTTTGATGACTACGTCCGTTGTCTGCCACATGCCTGTGCAGATAATGACAAGACCTGTCATCGAACAGACAAGTATAGTGTCTGTGAAGACTTCAAATGCGCCAAGAAGTCCCTGCTTGATCGGGTGATCTGTGTAAGCTGTAGCGTGGACCATCGGCGATGTGCCCCAACCGGCTTCGTTGCTGTAAACTGAACGCGCAAAACCGAAACGCATAGCAGCCATGACAGATGCGCCAAGGAATCCGCCGGTCGCTGCCTGTTTGGTGAACGCTCCCTTGAAGATAAGTGCGAATGTTCCGGGGATATTCGCATAATTTGCACCCAGGACTATCAAACCGCAGACAATATAGAAGATGCACATGAACGGCGTAACGTAGGAAGCAATGATACCGATTTTCTTGAGTCCGCCGAATGTTACGATATAGATAGAAACTACGAGAACAAGTGACGGGATTATATACTGCTGCTTAGTCAGGCCAAATGCATAGCCGATAGCTTCAGAAGTCGTATAGTTCTGAATTGTGATAGGCCATGTAAGGCAGATACCAAGACCGAATATAAGGGCAAGTACCTTCCAGCATTTCCAACCGCGCTCCATGCCAAGGGCCTTCTTCATATAGTAAGTAGGCCCACCCTGGAATGTACCATCAGGGTTTGACTCGCGGTAGTAAACGGCGAGCGAGACTTCGGCCATCTTGATGATCATGCCGAGCATTGCCGCCACCCAGATCCAGAAAAGCGCGCCGGGACCGCCGCTGACTATAGCGGTGGCAACACCGCTGATATTACTCACTCCGACTGTACCGCCGATTGCAACGCAGACAGCCTGAAATGGTGTCAGAGCTTTGCCGTTGTCACCGGCTCTGTTATCCTTTCTGAAAACGTTTCTGGCAATAAAGAAGAAGTGCGTGAACTGGAAACCGCCCGTTGCGATCGTGAACCAGACACCCGCTGCAACGATTACGATGATAAGCGGAATGCCCCACATAAAGTCAACAAAATGTGTAAAAGCTTCAAACATAATTATTAAGCCCCCTCTTTCAATAAGAATTCAACTTCCCCAAGTCATACTAAGAGTTTATTTTTTCCTAAAATGCCTCCTTCGCTCTTCTGCTCTGCAAAAATTGTGAAATTATTATACATCAAACCCTATTTTGCGAAACACTTCTGGATTAAAATATGGTTTTCTACACAAACATTTTACAAAAACACAAAAGACGCCTCCATTTTATCGGAGAGGCGTCTTTATTTTTTGTAAATTATTTATCAAATATACTTTATTGTTAAATAGTTATTTCATATTAAACTTTTTTACAACGAGTTGCTTTTGTTCGGCTTACACTAGTCACCAAGTATCGTTTTCAGGTCCCCTTCTGCTGTGCCGATCGGTTTTATTGCAAACTTGTCAATTAGGACCTTCAGAACTTCCGGACCAATGAATGCCGGGAGCGACGGGCCAAGCCTTATGTCTTTTATGCCAAGCCAAAGCAGCGTGAGAAGGATGCAGACAGCCTTCTGCTCGTACCATGAAAGGACAAGCGAAAGCGGCAGACCATTCACGTCTGTTTTGAAGGCATCAGCAAGCACCATGGCTATCTTTATCGCCGAGTAAGCATCGTTGCACTGCCCGCAGTCGAGCAGGCGCGGGATTCCTTCGATGTCGCCAAGGTCAAGCTTGTTAAAACGGTACTTGCCGCAGGCAAGCGTAAGGATGACGGTGTCTTTGGGGGATTTCTCAACAAATTCGGTGTAGTAATTGCGGCCTATTTTTGCTCCGTCACAGCCACCAACGAGGAAGAAGTGGCGTATCTTGCCGGCTTTGACCAGTTCAACTACCTTATCAGCTGCTCCAAGCACAGAATGGCGTGCAAATCCTATCGTGATGCGTTTTTCAGGCTCGTCAGCTTCAAACCCAGATGCCGCAAGCGCAGCTTCTATGACTGGCGCAAAATCTCTATTTTCGATATGGACAGATCCAGGGAACTCAACTAGCCCACACGTGAAGATGCGTGCTTTATAGCTTTCGCGTGGTTTCTGGATGCAGTTTGTAGTCATGAGAATAGCTCCCGGAAAAGCTTCAAATTCTTTTTGCTGGTTCTGCCAGGCACCGCCATAGTTTCCGACAAGGTGTTTATATTTTTTGAGGCCTGGGTATGCGTTGCATGGCAGCATCTCCCCGTGAGTATAGACATTTACCCCCTTGCCTTCTGTCTGTTTTAGCAGAGCTTCAAGATCAGCCAGGTCGTGCCCGGAAACCAGGATGCATTTGCCCTTTATAGGCGAGACCCTTACTGCTGTCGGCTCAGGGTGTCCGTAAGTTCCTGTATTGGCCGCATCAAGCATTTCCATGACGCGGAAGTTGACCTCACCAATTTTCATATTCAGCGCCAGCATAGAATCGACTGTAATGTTCTCCTCAAGCAGACCAGCCATAGCTTTAATGAAAAACTTGTTTACTTCGGGGTCAGTTTCGCCAAGCACACGCGCGTGGTGCGCATAGGCCGCAGTACCCTTGAGTCCGTAGATAGCAAGCCACTTCAGGCCGCCAAGATCCGCACCGTATTTGTCTATATCTGTCTGTGGGGAACGGTCTGAGCCTATTTCAGCAAGCTCGTCTGATGTAGGCACCTCACCGGCAAAATTGCACTGACAATTATGTCCGAGCTCTATTCTCTTCTGCCTTGTCTTCCTGATGATATCGGCAATATTTTCAGCATCGAAATTAACATTAGTAACTGTCGTGAAGAGGTTGTCGATAATGGTCTCCGCTATTTCTTCTGAAAAAATATTTTTCTCTACGGCATCTTTCGCGAGTCTCATAGTAACGCCGAGAAGCATATCCTGAAGCTGGGCCGTCTTTGAGTCTTTGCCGCATACCCCAGCCACAGTACAGCCTTTCCCATTAGCACACTGCTCACACTGGTAACAAAACATCCCATACACTCTCCTTTTTCTGATTAATGTTTTAAGTTCTAAGCCTTATCTGTTTTTTGTTGTTTACAAAAATGCGAGAGGTCACGTGATGACAGCCATGTCCTGGCCTCATCAGTGATCTTTGTCAGAAATCCTCCAAATATACACTCTTCATAAACACACTTTTTTCTGCCGAAGACACATCCTGATTTTTCTATCGGACCTTCTATAGATTCGACTATGTCAAGAAAGGTTATTTTCTTTGGACTCTTTGCAAGCACGGCTCCACCGCCCGGACCTCTTGTAGTATCGAGCAGTCCAGAGCGAGAGAGCCTAAGAACGACCTTAGCAAGATGAGCTTCCGATACTCCTAATCTTTCTGCCATGTCTTTGATTGATATGCGGCCGCTGTTCTCTGCGACAAGCACCATGCAGTGCAGAGCTATATACGTCGCCTCGCTAAACCCTATTATCTTGGTCATGTTGTCATCTCCGCATATTAAAGTATTAAGATACCTTTATTCTTTAATATAAGATACACGTTTCGCAGTTGGAACAAATCAGTATTTTTACTGGAAGTCGATTAAAATTAGGGATGCGTTTTTGATAGTCTATGTAAAGATGTTGAGCTTTTTGAAATCTGTTAATTACTTCGTGAGCGCCTCGATACAGGCATCCGCTAACGCGTTGAGGCTGGATACATTCATTTCTGGCGGCAGTGACGATGCGTCATATGCAAGGGGCAACTCTGTGCATGCGGTAACAACAGGCATGTTCTCAATGGTCCATAAGGCGTGTACTGCATTTTCCATCTTTGACGCAGCCGTTTCCATATCACCAGACTTCACATATACTATTATATCCTGAATCTGCTGTTTAATATCTTCAGGCGGCACGACAAGGCGGTATTTTTCCTTTTCAGCACAACTCTGGTACAGCCCAGCCTTTATTGTTCCAAGAGTTGCCACTATCCATGCGCCGCGCGGCGCTGTTTTCTTCGCTGTTTCTATTGTGGCATCAACTATATGTATAAACGGCACCTTTATCTCGTCGCGGAATTTATTTATAAAACAGTGAGCTGAATTACATGGAACGGCAAGGATATCAGCGCCCCAATCAACAAGCTTCTGTAAATCAGCTTTTATCTGCGGCTCAGGGTTTTCTCCGCCGTTTGTTATCGCTGTGCTGCGATCCGGTATCGAAGTATCAGAAAGAAGATACACTACAGGGTGGTCCTGATCTTTTTTTGCTGGAAAGCGCTGCGCCAGTATGCGCATAAATTCTGCAGATGCCGCAGGTCCCATTCCGCCAAGCACGCCTAATATTTTCTTCTTCATTTCATTGCCTCCGCTAGCTATACTGTGCGAATTATATAATGTGGGTGTTGCGTTTGCAATTTGTATGCTTAAGTGCTAATTTTGAACGGCAAAAAAGATACTTTAGCAAAGGAGAAATCATCATGGGAAATATCTGCTATTACAATGGGAAATTTATGCCGAGCTGCGAATGCTGTATACCAGTTACGGATATGGCAATACAGCGCGGCATAGGTACGTTTGAATCAATAAGGATATATAATGGCCGTCCTTTTGCACTCTCACAGCATATTGAGAGGTTCGCACAGAGTGTCGAAGGCGCCGGCATCGACGGTTCAAAGACAACAGGACAGCTTGAATCCATAATCAGAGAGGGGCTCAAACGTCCCGACTGCCCCAAAGAAGGCCTCGCCAAACCATTCGCCACAGGCGGAGATATCAACAACAGAGGGCTGTTCCCTGAACCGCGTTTCTTCGTAATATTTGAAGAGCTGCATCCGTCACCTGCTGAAGATTACACAAATGGCGCAGTTTTGGTGCCTAACAAAATAGACAGGCCATATCCTCTTATCAAGAGCATAAATTATTTGATGGCTTTCATACCTCTCGCGCATGCACCGGCAGATGTCCTTGAATCTCTCTATATAACACCGGAGGGCGACATAACAGAAGCAATGACAAGCAATTTCTTCCTCTGCGTTGGAGGAAAGATAATCACTGCGCCGGTCGGACGCGTCCTCAAGGGCGTAACGCGCGGCGTCATCCTCACATTGGCCAAGGAGAATGGGTTTGAAGTTGAAGAACGCTGCCCTAAAGAAAGCGAATTGGCACAGGCGGATGAAGCATTCGTTTCTGGTTCAGTCAAAGAGGTGCTCCCTATCGTCCGCATCGGCAGCCAAAAGATAGGAACAGGCCGGCCCGGTCCTGTTGCCCAGCGCCTGCAGCAGCTTTATACTGCAAACCTGGACCGCTGGATGGAATAACTAGCATTACATCAAAAATGAAGATGCGGCGTGAGTTTATCACGCCGCTTCTTTTTTGCTGAAACTTATCAAATTTGCCCCATTACAATAAATCAGTTATCGTTGATTTATAGATCTGGCGTTATTTTTTTGCAGCAAGCTCATAACTAGCATCGACTCTTCTTAAAATCTCATCTGCACTAACACTGCCGTCAAGACAGACTGTCAGCCAGTGTTTTTTGTTCATGTGGTAGCCTGGAAGATATCTCTTACCGTCAACGACGGACGATATTTCTTCAGTTTCTGCTCTGACATCCATTATTTCAATGTCTCCGCCATCACTGAATCCAAGCTTATCCTTTTGCATCCTAAACAGCGCTACATACCATTTATCATTGTCGCACCGTCGCAGCACGGCGATATTCGGATACTGTTTCCAGAGAAATTCAGGTTCGCTTTTATACTTTTCTTTTGCGTAACTTATGATTTCTTCAGTTATCTCGAATTTAAACGCTCCGTTGCCTAAAAATGCCTTCTCTATAGCGGCAAGCACGGCATCGTGCTCTGACCTAACCCTGCCGACAAAGCTCCCTGCCGCATCGGAAATCCTGTGAAGGATATACTCTTCTCCAGAAACTGCATCATTCACTTCAGTTGTAAGCTGTCCCTGACCAGATATTGTAACTGTCATTGTGAAACGGCCGTCAATAATGCCTGTGCAATAGACATAATCAGTCTTCTGTTTTGTAAAACCAAAGGAAAGCAGCTTCTGCGAATCGATCTTTTTCCCTTTATATATAACAGACATATTTATCTTTGCACCATTTTGTAATCAACGGGCCAAAATCACAGAGCATATTTCAGCCATAAAGCTATATCTTCAAGCTGAATGTCCCCATGTGATATTTCTTCCGCCGCTTCGGCAAGTTCAGTTCCGTAATGTTTTCCAGCAAAGGCAGTTTCTATGCGTTCTGCAAGATGCGGATCCATTGAGTCTGTATAGACTTTTACGCTTGTTGTAAATCCGTTGTGGATTGCAAGCAGTATTTGTACGCCGCCCCATTCGAAGCGTTTTTTCAGCTCCGCATCAAATTGCGGAGTCTTGCCATAATTCCATTCCCACGATGAATTGCGCCGATAAATTTCATCTATCATTGCTGCAGGATAATCTTCCTCTGTTTTTATATCTGCAGTGCCATATATGCCTTCAAACGCACGGCACAGTTCTTTGCGCACCATTTCAACTGTTATGTCGGGGATAAATTCCGCAAGGTTTGTCACACGCGCGCGCACTGACTCTACACCCTTAGAGTGAAGTTTTTCGTCAGACGGTGCAAGATATCTTCCCATCTTCTTCATATCTGCCGATATCAAAATCGTGCCATGGTGCATGTAACTTTTCTGCGTTTTGAGGTAGGCGCAGCCGGAAAACTTTCTGCCATCTACCGTCATGTCATTGCGGCCGGTAAATTCGGCATCAACGCCCAGTGCACCGCAGGCAGCAATAATAACGCTGTTCTGCCTTTTGACGTCATACAGCTCGGGTGACACAGCAAACGTAAAATTCAAATTTCCTATGTCATGGAAGACAGCCCCGCCGCCCGTACGTCTGCGTGCAAGGCGGCAGCCGTCAGACTCAAGCAACGAACAGCGGCACTCCTGCCATGCATTCTGATTTCGTCCTATAACTACTGTGTTTTCATTCTGCCATAAGTAGAGCGAGATTTCGTCTGGCTCTGTTGTCTCCATGATTGTTTCTTCAATAGCAAGGTTGCGCCATGGGTCAGTATCGAAAGTTTCTATTATGTGAGTTTTCATTTATTTTTTGTGTGCAAGCGTATTTATTGAATGTCCGTCAGCGAGTTCTATCGCATCGGTAATGGCTTCGCAAAAAGATGGGTGCGGCCTCAGTGCGCGGAGCACATCCTTTTTCGTAAGCTTGGCTGAAATTGCAGTCGTCATTTCGGCTATCATATCAGATGCGCGTCCGCACATCATCTGCGCTCCGAGTATTTCTTCCGTTGACGCATCGAAAACAAGCTTGATGAAACTGCGCGGCATTTGTTCTATGACTGTCTTTGCGTTGCCGTTCATCACATACTTGCCTATTTTTACTGCACGTCCTTCGGATGCAGCCTGTTCTTCTGTGATACCGACGCATGCTATTTCAGGTGTCGTATAGACACAGGACGGGACAAGAGTCGGATCTACGGTCGGCGTTCCTATGCCGCTCATATACTCGACGCAGGCTATGCCCTGAGCTTCCGCAGCGTGAGCCAGCTGTATTCCGCCGGTTACATCACCTATAGCATAAACGCCATCTATTGATGTCTTGAACCTAGCATCAGCGTCAATGCGGCCTTTCGTCATACTCAACTGTAACCCTTCAGCGAAGAGTCCGTCTGTCTCGGCCCTGCGCCCTATCGACAGCAACACCCCTTCGGCTTCTGTTTTATGTTCAGTTTCTTTTTGCGCAAAGGTGCAGACGGTCTTGCCGTTCTCATGTCCTATTTTCAAAACGGAAGCTCCTGTAAAAATCTTAACTCCCGATTTTTTCAAGATCATCGATATGTTTGTGGAGATGTCTTTATCCATCATGGGCAGTACACGCGGCAATGCTTCAATGATAGTCACTTCGCAACCGAGAGACGAATAGATGCACGCCATTTCGACACCTATAACTCCGCCCCCTATTATCGTCAGGCTGCTGAAAAATTTTCCGCCGTCTTCCAGCAAATCATCGCTTGTAAAAACATTTTCAGCGTCAGCGCCTGGAATCGGTATCCTAGCAGCCTTTGAGCCTGTCGCAATAAGGATGTTAGCGGCCTCATAGATTTCGTTTCCTGCTTTAACTTTTCCGTCCCCAAGCAGGATTGCTTTCGCTCTGACGGAATCGATGCCGTTCGATTTCAGGAGTGTTTCTATTCCGCTGCGCGACGAAGCGACAACGGCGTTTTTGCGTTCATGCATCTTTGCGAAGTCAAAAGAAAGTTTTTCGGCAGAGATACCTATGGATTCAAAGTCCTTCGCTTCGCGGTACTTATCCGCGGCATAGATGAGCGCCTTTGTAGGGATACAGCCGCGATTGAGGCATGTGCCACCCAGCTCACGGGATTCTGCAAGCATTACGTGCATGCCAAGCTGTGCAGCGCGTATCGCCGCAGTGTAACCACCTGGACCGCCGCCTATAACTATCAGATCGTATTTCATGCTGAAGACCTCTCTTTTAAAAAAGGGGAGGCCAGAGGTCTCCCCTTTTATTGTTGATATTATCAGTTGCTTAGTCGCCGAAATCGTATTTTAGTATCGGATTGCGTGCGGCCGTAACTTCGTCAGGCCTGCCGACCGGCGCCGTGTGCGGAGCCGTATGCATGCGTTCAGCATCTTCGTGAGCCATCTTGTAAAGTTTGATAAACGCCTCAGCCGCTTCGTCGAGCGTCTCTCTTGATTCAGTTTCTGTTGGCTCAACCATGAGAGCCTCGTGAACTATCATCGGGAAATACATCGTTGGCGGATGGACACCGAAATCGATAAGCGACTTAGCTACATCGAGCGCACTGACTCCAGTCTCTCTCTTGAGTTTATCGAGGCACATGACAAATTCGTGCATGCATGTATGGTTATAAGCCATGTCATAGGTGCCTGAGAGCTTGCTCATCATATAGTTCGCATTGAGGACCGCGTTGACAGATGCTTCTCTGATGCCTTCTGCACCAAGTGTGAGTATGTACGTGAGAGCCTTCACAACAACCAGGAAGTTGCCATAGAACGCCTTGACCTGAAGACCTTCTGTGGCACCATCGGCGAGCGCTGACTTCGGCAGGAATTTTTTGAGGAATTCCTTGCAGCCGACCGGCCCGCTTCCAGGACCGCCTCCGCCGTGCGGCGTCGAGAACGATTTGTGAAGGTTGAGATGGACTACATCGAACCCCATGTCGCCGGGTCTGGCTACACCCATTATTGCATTGAGGTTTGCTCCGTCATAGTAGCAAAGGCCGCCAACTTTATGCACCATTTCTGTTATTTTGAGTATATTCTTATCGAAGAGCCCGACTGTGTTTGGGTTCGTGAGCATAAGGCCTGCAGTATCATCACCGAGGGCATCGGAGAGCGCGCAGAGGTCTATGCAGCCGTCAGGCCCTGACGATATCGAAATCACTTCAAATCCAGCCATTGTAGCGCTTGCAGGGTTAGTCCCGTGGGCCGAGTCTGGAATTATTATCTTCTTGCGTTTCGTATCGCCGCATGATACATGGTAGGACTTGATAAGCAAAAGCCCGGTGAATTCGCCATGCGCACCTGCCGCTGGCTGGAATGTTACTCCATCCATGCCGGTTATTTCGCAAAGATATTTTTCTGTGAGATCTATGACTTTGCTGCATCCATTTACTGTGTCCTTCGGCTGAAGCGGATGTATCGCGGTAAAACCTGGCAGCGCCGCAATCTCTTCGTTTATGCGCGGGTTGTATTTCATCGTGCACGAGCCAAGCGGATAGAACCCACAGTTGACGCCGAACGCGCGGTGTGAGAGTGCAGTGTAGTGTCTGCTCACTTCCGTCTCAGAAAGTTCAGGAAGATGCAGCGGCGCTTTACGTTCAAGTTTCTGAGGTATCTCAACAGCGGGAACGTCACACTGCGGCAACACAAAACATTTTCTTCCTGCCGCACTTTTTTCAAATGAAAGCTTCATTATGCACACGCTCCCTTCACGATCCTGACAGCCTCGTTAAGTTTTTCACGTGAGGCCTTTTCCGTCACGCACCAGAGCATTCCGTCTTCGACAGCAAGTCCGCCGAGTATTCCGGACTTCGCAAGGGCATCATTGATAGTTTCAGCTTTCACAGGCATTTTTGTAACAAACTCATGGAAGTAATCTCCGCTGTATGCAAGCGATACTCCTGGTATCTTGCAAAGTTCTGAAGCAAGATAATGTGCTTTTGACATCGACTGCTTTGCTGCACTTTTCAGGCCGCACGGTCCCATAGTGCTCATATAGACCCCGGCGGTCAGAGCGCAAAGCGCCTGGTTAGAGCAGATATTGCTTGATGCTTTTTCGCGGCGGATATGCTGCTCGCGCGCCTGTAACGTAAGGACAAACACTCTGTTGCCCGCGTTGTCTGTCGTCTGTCCAACGATACGTCCTGGAAGACTTCTCATAAGCTCATGTTTCGCGGCCATGTATCCAAGATACGGTCCGCCGTATGCGATTGCCATGCCAAGAGGCTGCGCGTCGCCTACTGCGATATCAGCACCGCACTCCGCAGGAGTTTTCATGATAGCGAGGTACATTGGGTTGCAGCTCATTGTAAATTTTGCGCCCGCAGCGTGAGCAATCTCGCCAAGCTTATCAGCATCTTCTATGATGCCGTAGAAATTAGGCTGCTGGAGGACAAATGATGCAACGCTGTCATCAAGCATGGATTTCAGCGCTTCAATGTTCGTCTTGCCGTCTTTCGCGGGGACGATCTTGAGCTCGCGGCCGGTTCCAAATGCATATGTTTTCATGACTGCAATGACATCCGGGTGAGCAGCGGCAGAAACGAGCGTTACTTTTCGTTTGCCTTTGACGCACATACCCATCGCTTCAGCAGCAGCCGTCGCTCCGTCGTAAACGGAAGCATTAGAAACATCCATGCCGGTAAGCGTGCATATCATCGTCTGATATTCAAAAATAGACTGAAGGACACCCTGGCTTATCTCTGCCTGGTAAGGCGTATATGAGGTCAGAAATTCTTCTTTTGCTGTAACGTATTTTACTATCGAAGGGATGTAGTGGTCGTACGCGCCAGCACCGCGGAGTATCGTGCCGAAAACTTTATTTTCCGACGCGATGTCCGACATTTTTTTGCGTACTTCGAACTCTGAGAGCCCTTCGGGAAGATTCAGCGGTTTTTTGAGATACACGCTCTCAGGTATATCGGCATACATATCTTCAATCGAAGAGTAGCCGGCCTGAGCAAGCATTTCCTTTCTCTCGTCAGCAGTTGACGGGACATAGCTTCCCATGGCGGTTAGCCTTCTTTCTTAGTGAACTCTTCGTACTGTGCGGCATCCATAAGTTCGTCTTTTGCTGTAATGTTCTTAACTTTGACAAACCATGCTTCATAAGGCTGTTCATTGATGAGCTGCGGGTTATCTTGAAGGTCAGCGTTTACTGCCTCGATCTCCGCATCTACAGGACCGTTGACTTCAGAGACAGCTTTGACTGATTCGACTTCCGCGAACGATTCTCCTATGCTCATAGAATCGCCCTCCGCAGGGAGATCAACGAATACGAGTTCGCCAAGCTCATGCTGTGCGAAATCTGTAATGCCTACTGTTGCAGTCTCATCATCGTTGAATTTGATCCATTCATGTGTCTTTGAATATTTAAGTTCCTCTGGGAAAGCCATTTCTCTGTGTTCCTCCTTCGAATTTGTTTTGCCTGAAATTTTTTCCGTTAAGATATTTTTCTGTTCCTTATTTATTTTGCTCTTTTGTAGAAAGGAAGCGGTACTACCTCTACTTCTATTTTTCTTCCGCGGACATCGGCGTCAAATTTTGTGCCAAGCGCGGAATATTTAACATCAATAAGAGCCATTGCTATTGGGGCATTTACAAACGGGCAGAATGTGCCTGAAGTTGTGTGCCCTATCTGAGCCCCGTCTTTGCTGAAAGTATCGCAGTGCTCGCGGACAATGCCGCGTCCGCGGACAATGAGGCCCACGCGTGTACGTTTAGGTTCTCCGGCAGCTTCTATTGCTTTTTTGCCGCAGAAATCTTCTTTGTCCATCTTTACGAAATAACCAAGACCGGCTTCAACAGGAGTTACAGTATCGTCCATCTCGTGGCCGTAAAGAGGCATCGCCGCTTCCATGCGCAGAGTGTCGCGCGCACCAAGCCCGCATGGGATAAGGCCTTCGTCTTTGCCTGCTCCCATGAGCGTCTCCCACATTTTTTTTGCATCTGCAGGATCGCAGTATATTTCATAGCCAAGCTCGCCAGTATAGCCTGTGCGCGAAACGAGACATTTCATTCCATTAAGGGTTACGTCTTTGATAAAACTGTAATATTTTTTAGGGATTGAGTCCTCGGGAAGGAGCTTCGCAATTATTTCAGGAGCTTTAGGCCCCTGAAGAGCTATCTGCGCTACGGAGTCAGAGATGTCTTCGAACTTGACATCACCGAAAGTATGCTCGCTCATCCACTTCACGTCTTTTTCTCGGTTTGCTGCGTTGACAACGACAAGATAATCGTCATCGGCCACTTTATAGACGAGAAGGTCATCCACTACTCCGCCGTCCTCGTTGCACATCGGGCTGTAACGCACTTGCCCATCATACATTCCAGAACAGTCGTTCGTTACGATATACTGTATGTTTTTCAGCGCATCTTTGCCCTTGTACGTAACCTCACCCATGTGCGACACATCAAAGAGCCCAGCGGCGGTGCGCACTGCCATGTGCTCCTTGATGACACCTGTAGCTTCGTACTGGACAGGAAGCAGGTATCCGCCGAATTCGACTATCTTCCCGCCGGCAGTTACATGGACATCATAAAGCGGCGTTTTTCTCTCCATAAAAACCCCTCCGTAAAATTCTTTTTTGAGTTATTTGCTCCGGCTGAACGTGCCGCCCAGCCGGAGCATCGTATTACAGGATTTGAAACGTCAGATTATTGAAGATAAGCTGCAGGTTTTATTTGCCGCCCTTGTTAGGTGCATTATCAGCTCTGTAATCCGAGCGTGAGCCGAGTATCTTGCGGTCAGGAGATGCGTTCTGGTCAGGACGTTCAGCCATGACTTCGGCAACGGCCTCTGCACTTCCTTCAGCTTCGAATGCGTCTATGTAGCGTTCCGCCCACCATTCCATCTCATCTACGATACGGTCTATTATTTCTTTAGGCTCAGCGAATATCTTGTCGCAGAACGAGAGGTTGAGTTTCTTATAGTCACCGGCTTTGCGGCTGTAGCCTTTTTCATCTCCGGCTTTAACTATTTCATCCCAGAGTTCCATGGAGATGCCGTGGTCAGGAAGCTTCGTGTAACTTCCGCCGTTGGTGTCAGCATTGCCTGTGTCCGGATCCATCTTTAGGCCAAGGTAAACGTTCTGGAAAACTGTCGCTACATTACCTTTGCGTATGCCGTATTTGCGGAATGTCGAACATTTATCGAGAGGGGTTCCTGAAATTCCGTGCTGTGCGATTGTAACGCCGTAAGGTTCTATTGCGTCGGCTATGTCTTTCGTGCGCTGCAGGTCGATGCCTTCCATCTGCCCTGCCGCTGGGTCGTATGTGCCATGCTTACTGCCGTTGGATATCGCAAGGTAGTCGGGGAAGATGCCCCATGCGTTGAGCCCGCCGACATAGTACGTGGCTTCTTCAACAGTTGAAAGCTCACCAGGGCCTTTTATCTCGCCTACCTCAACTTCGAGGCCAAGCTCCGTTGGTAGCCAACCGCATATCGAGCGCGTAGCTACGAAGTTGTCGTAATCTTCCAAGTGCGACGCGTCAATTGCAACTGAAGTAAATCCGCCGGCTGTTATGCTTGTCAGCTGTTTGACACCTTTAAGCACGTCGTCCTGACCTTTTATAGCATAGTGGTCAACGTGAAGTCCAAAGACAGCGCCGTGTCCCATCTCTGCCGAGTATTTAAGAGCGTACTGAGGAATGTTCTCGTAATTGGCACCGCAGTATGTCGATTCAGATTTAGCAAGCTCGATAAGGACGGCGGCGTTCTTTTTCTTCGCGGCCTGAAGGACCGCCTTGATGACGAGCGGATGGCGCGCGTTTGCTGCGAGGACTATCGAATTGGCTTTCTTATTGGCCGCTAAAATATCGCGTCCGCTGACCAGACCCATAGGTTCAGTGCCGAAGTTTGCCTGCACATTGAGCGGGCGTTTTTTCAGCAGCTCCTGATAACCCTTGCTGTTAACATCCATTAGGAATCTCCCCCTGGCAAATATTTAATTTTTGTATTGCTGAGTTAATTTTAGCCCCTACTTGAAAAGAATTAAAGTAGCAAAATAAAATCCGCGAAGCAGCGCTTCGCGGATATGTAACTACAGTTCAAGCCATTCTCCAGGTTTCATGACCTTCGCGGTCTGCATCTGATCGCGCACTTTGCGCGCGAATTCTTCAGGATCAGCCTTTATCTTCGGGAACGTATCATAATGCATTGGAACAGCTATCTGTGGTTTGACCATCTTAACGGCACGCACTGCGTCATCGATATCCATCGTATAGTAGCCACCTATCGGAAGCAGCGCGGCCGTGATATTCTCAGCAGCGAGAAGCTCCATCTCCATCGTGAGCCCAGTGTCGCCGGAGTGATAAATCTTTTTGCCGTCAACTTCTATCACATACCCACATGCAAGACCGGCATAACGCGATTCCGTGCCAGCTATATATGGATTACCGTGCCATGCAGGGGTCATCTTCACGCGACCAAATGCATATTTTGCACGGGCGCCGATCTGCAGGCCTTCAATCTTGAGCCCTTCTGCCGCAAGATAAGCTGCAAGCTCGCTCACGGCGAAGACTGTTGCGCCTGTGCGCTTTGCGATCTCGACAGTGCTGCCTATATGGTCTCCATGTCCATGTGTAAGGAAAATGTAATTTATATCTGTGAATTCTTCAGGTTTAGCAGCTGCCAGCGGATTGCCGACCAGGAACGGATCTATCAGGGCCTTTAGCCCATAGCCTTCCACATAAAATGCGCTGTGTCCAAGATAACGAAGTTTTGCCATAAGAAATCCTCCTCCTGTTGAATTTATAGTTATTATACCTTTTATAAGTATTTTGCACATTTGTACGATTAATTCATACAATTTATTTAAAACCATGATATGCTGTTATTAAGAAAATGGGAGGGGATGACATTAATGTCATTAAAAAACACCAAGAGTTTAAGCAACCGTGTTAAACAACACGCGTTTACGCTCTTAGAACTTCTCATAGTAATAATAGTTGTAGGAATTCTAGCCGGCATATTCCTCCTTTCATCGGGAGCTGCAACCGAAAAAGCGAAGAGGACAACGTGCCTGGGTGACAGGCGTACGATTGAAAGAGAATATATCATCAGAAAAACAAACGATATGACAGAATCATCTGCAGATATAATCGCAGATATTATGAAAACACGCGGCAAAAAGGTCGAGAGCGACACTGGGCTCGAATACAAAGACATCTGCCCATCAAAGGGCACTTACAGTTTCACACAGCAGGACAACGGCGTCATCGTCGTAACATGTTCTTTGCACCCTGACGAAGTTGCCAAAACACCAGCTGGCTCCAACACTTATAACGGAATAACATTTGACGGCGACTGGGGCTCAACGCTTACCTCGGACGGGGCACACCACTACCGTACGGCTTCCACCGGCGACAAATATCACGTAGGCAGCAATTATTATGTTGTATATAGCGGCGAGCTTTTCAATGCAAACGCATTCAATGACGGCAGCGGATGGGAATCAGCACTTTCAATAACAACTTTGGCGGCGCGAAACATCGGAATAGTACAAGTCGGCTCAAATGTGGGGAGTTATGCAAGCACGTACAGTTATACGCATTCTGGAGCAACTTTTAACGTTGGTGATCTCGTTTCATACAACGGCAGCACTTATGTCTGCATAAAAGATATTTCCTCAGCGGGTAGTTCGAACAAGCCAGATTACAGCGGCAGCACAAAATCTTGGTACAAAATAAATTAAATAAAAAAACGAGCGGCAGGATACCACATCCTGCCGCCTGCTTATATTTTTGCGTTTTTATGCAAGAGGTTCAATAGTTTTTATCGAAAGTTCCTCTAGCTGTTTCTTTTCTACTTCGCCAGGAGCGTCGCTTAGCGGGCACTGTGCCTTCTGGTTCTTCGGGAAGGCCATGACGTCACGTATCGATTTGCATCCGCACATGATCATTACGAGCCTGTCCAGACCGAAAGCTAGTCCGCCGTGAGGCGGCGTACCATAGCTGAGTCCTTCAAGGAAAAAGCCAAAGCGCTCCTTAGCCTGTTCGGGAGTAAAGTTGAGTGCTTTAAATACCTTTTCCTGCATCTCAGGGTCGTGGATCCTTATCGAGCCACCGCCGATCTCCGTGCCGTTGAGGACAACGTCGTAAGCTCGCGAGCGCACTTTGCCCTGATCTGTGAAGAGATACTGCATATCTTCATCGAACGGCGCCGTGAACGGATGGTGCACTGCCATCCAGCGGCCTTCCTCGTCGCTCCATTCAAGCAGCGGGAATTCCGTGACCCAGAGGAAGCGGTAACCTTCTTCTACCATGCCGCGTTCTCTTCCAAGCTGAAGCCGTATCTGTCCCAGTATTTCGCAGGCTTTCTGCCAGCTTTCATCTGCCATGAGGAAGAGCGCATCGCCGTCTTCGAGTCCTGCCATCTCGCGTATCTTTGCCAGACGCGGTTCGTCGAGGAATTTAACAAGAGGTCCCTTGAGAGCCCCCTCTTTTATCTGGAAGTTAGCCATGCCCTTCGCGCCAAGCTTCTTCGCACGGTCTTCGAGATCCATGAGCTCTTTGCGCGAGAGCGCGCCACCGCCTGGCAGGCGCAGCCCCTTTACTGTGCCGCCTTTGTCGATGAGCTCTGCAAAAGGATTTTCGCCGCCCCTGAATACTTCTTCAAGGCTGACCATCTTGAGCGGAATGCGGAGGTCTGGTTTGTCGATACCGTAGAAATCCATAGCGTCCTTCCATGTCATGCGCAGGAACGGCGTCTTGACTTCAAGCCCGAGAATTTTCTTGAAGAGCCCAGAGAGATAATTTTCGATGAGTGTCATAATGTCTTCTTCTGTTATGAAGCTCATCTCAAGATCTATCTGAGTGAATTCAGGCTGTCTGTCGGCCCTGAGGTCTTCGTCGCGGAAACATTTCACTATCTGCATGTACCTGTCGCATCCGCTGACCATGAGCAGCTGTTTAAAAAGCTGAGGGGACTGAGGCAGCGCATAGAATCTGCCGGGATTGAGTCGGCTTGGAACTAGAAAGTCACGCGCGCCTTCAGGCGTAGAGCGCGTGAGCATCGGCGTTTCTATGTCAAGGAACCCGTTGTCGCCAAAGAAGTTGCGAGTGTAATGAACGATATCGTTGCGCTTCTTAAGGTTGTTCTGCATCGTTTCGCGTCTCAGGTCAAGATAACGATACTTCATACGCAGGTCTTCGTTTACTTCGTCTGCATTGTCTATCTCAAATGGTATCTGTTTTGACGGTGAAAGCAGTATAAAATCCTCTACCAGCAGTTCGACCCTTCCAGTAGAGAGCTCAGGATTTTCCGTGCCTTCCGGGCGTATGCGCAGCTTGCCCTTTACGGCAAGCACATATTCGCTGCGAAGAGCCCCTGCGCGTTCGTGGGCTTCTGAATTGAGCTCCGGGTTGAAAACTATCTGGGTAACTCCTGTTTTGTCCCAAAGCTCTATAAAAATTATGCCGCCCAAGTCACGGCGCGCGCGAAGCCAGCCATTAAGCACAATCTGCTTTCCTGCGTCAGATTCTCTCGGTTCGCCGCAGCGCATCGTCCTCTGCCACGTGGCGTCAAAATACCGTCCCATAAAAATTCCCTCTTTCTGAAAAGATACGCTTATCTATTTTAATTTATTTATAATTTGTTCGACTGAAAGTTCTTCCTGCGTCGCGTTTTGCAGGTCTTTGAACGTGACGACGCCTTTTTCTATCTCGTTGCCGCCGATTATGCAGGCAAATTTTGCCGTGTTAGACGCGTTCTTCATTTGGCTTTTCATGCTACGCCCGTTGTAATCCATATCGGCTGCAATGCCGTTCATGCGCAGCTGGTGCAGTAAGTCCATAGCTGCAAGGCGAGACTCTACATCGGCAGATACGACAAAGACTTCTTTTTCAGGTTTTTCGCCAAATGTGCAGCCCTGTGCGTCCATTGTAAGTATCACACGGTCAACGCCGGCAGCAAAACCGACACCAGGAACATGCGGTCCGCCTATTGCTTCTGCAAGATTGTCATAGCGACCTCCGCCGCACACTGCATTCTGTGCACCTAGGTCTCCGGAAAGTATTTCAAAGGCTGTCTTTGTGTAATAGTCGAGCCCGCGGACAAGCCTTTTATCGAGCACGACCTTAGCTCCGATCTTCTCAAGGCCGCAGCGAAGCTGATCAAAATGTTCTCTGCATTCGTCGCAGAGGTAATCCATTATCGAAGGCGCACCCTCTGTTATCGCCTTGTCCTCCGGGCTCTTACAGTCAAGGATACGCAGCGGATTTCTGTCAAAGCGGCTCTTGCATGACTCGCATAATTTTTCGTAATGCGGCCTCAGATAATCCTGCAGCGCCTTGCGGTACGCTGGGCGGCAGTTCGGGCAGCCCACAGAATTCAGAACGACCTGAAGATTTTTAAGACCGAGCCTGCGGAAGAGTTCCATTGCGTAATCTATTATTTCAATGTCTACAAATGCATCCTGTGAGCCTATCGCTTCAACGTCCATCTGAACGAATTGGCGGTAACGCCCCTTCTGAGGACGTTCATAGCGGAACATCGGACCAATGCCCCACATTTTTGCTGGCTGGCTGCCATTTTTCATATCGTGTTCAAGGTAAGCACGCACCATCGAAGCGGTCATTTCCGGACGTAGCGTGATGCTTCTGTCTCCCCTGTCGATAAACGTGTACATTTCCTTTTCAACAACGTCGGTAGTCTCACCAACTCCGCGGCTGAAAAGTTCAGTATGTTCAAATATCGGAAGGTGCACCTCGCTGTATCCGTAATCGGCGGCAACTCCGGCGCAGACCTTTGCCACATAGGCCCACTTCCATGATTCATCGCCAAGTATGTCCTTTGTGCCGCGCGGCGCTTTGATTGCTTCCAAAATGACCCCTCCGTAAAATACCAAATTGCTGACGTAACCGAACGATTATAATACTTCATTTTATATAATGGAAACAAGTCTCAAAAAAATGAAATACATCGATGGAATTTTTACTGAAGTTTGTATATAATGGTTAACGTTTTGAAATTTTTATAAATTGGAAGTGCAATCAATAAATGAAAAAGTTTCTCGTCTTGATAACCATTATCTCCGCGTTGCTTATACCAGCATGCGGATTCGCTGAAGGCTGGACGCCAGGAAGCGATGAATACTGGATAAGGATCAACAAAGCACGTCTCCAGCTCACACTCTATAAGGGAAAGTCGTCAGTGGTTTCCTACCCTGTAGCCATAGGCAGAGGCCGCGGAACAGTTAAAAAATCGCGTTTCGATTTTATAACACCGGCCGGTTCTTATACAATTTGGCGCGTGATCCAGGACGCAAAGAAAATCAAGTACGACCCTTCTTGGTTCAACGAACCAGGTGAAGCCAAAGCTGGAGTTTACGGGTCTAAACTTATATCTTTCCGCAACAACTGGCAGATAGCCATCCACGGCACAAGTTCTCCACGCTCTATAGGCAGGCGCGTAACACACGGATGCATAAGGCTGCGCAACAGAGACATCACACAGCTTGTTAAATTTGTACATCCACCAATGCACCTCGAGATAGTCGAAGGCGCTGCCGGCGAAGGCAAAGGGTACAGCGGAACCCAGGCAGTAAAGGAAAGGGCTTTGATCAAGGAGTCGATATAGCAGACCATGAGCCGTGCGTTTATCAAAGAAGACGACGGTGAACGCGGCAACGCTGTAGCTGACATAGAAGCGCGTGAAGGCAAAATAGACTGGCTCAAGATCCAGGAGAAAAAGCTCGATACTCTTTTGAATCTGCCAAAAGATAAAAAAATAAAGCCGGATGTGCTTGAACGGTGGATACGGGAAACAAAAGAAGATATAGCAAAGACACGCAGGGAACTTGGATACGATAAATAGCGGGGCATCTGCCCCGCTATTTTTGTGCACCGCAGAATTTTCAAAAATCATTGCATTTATAACGAAAAGCAATTAAACTTTATCAAGCATTTTTTTAAATGGCACTACACAGAGGGGTCGTGAGACGAAAATTGAAAAAAATCACTGGTGTCTGGTGTAACAGACACGCAACCCAACTTTCAAAGATCAATTCCATTCCATGCCGCAATTCAGCCGGCAATTTTAAAGCTACAGCTATTAAAGCTGTTTTCAGCCTTTACGAGAAACACCTTCTTATGTTGTGATACCTCTTTGTAATTTGAACAATAGATTTTTATGAAGGGGGTACACAAATGAACGCTACAAATGCTCCGCTTATTGAAATAAAAGACCTTTGCAAAGGATTTGACGGTGTCGATATCCTTAAAAATATAAATTTCACTATCAGAGAAGGAGACCTCGCGTCGATAATCGGACCGTCGGGCTGCGGCAAGTCAACATTTCTGCGCTGCCTCAACTGCCTTGAGCTCATTGATTCAGGCTCAGTCACTATCGCCGGCGTAACTGTATCGCGCCGACCTGGACAGAAACCAGATGAACAGATGATGGACACCGTTCACAAGCTGCGCACCGAAGTTGGCATGGTATTTCAAAGCTACAACCTCTTCCCGCACAAATCCATAATCGAGAATATTATGCTTGCTCCTATGGTCGTCAAACATATGAGCAGGGATGAAGCACACGATATATCGATGAAATTTCTCAATAAAGTCGGGCTCGAAGATTTCGCGGACAAATATCCGTCGACGCTTTCAGGCGGACAGAGTCAGCGTGCCGCAATAGCACGCGCTCTTGCAATGAACCCGCGTGTCATGCTCTATGATGAGCCGACGTCGGCGCTCGATCCAGAACTTGTCGGTGAAGTCCTCCAAGTCATGAAGGACCTCGACTCAGAAGGAATGACACAAATAATAGTCACGCATGAAATGAAATTTGCCCGAGACGCTTCAGACTACATAATCTTCATGGAAAACGGTGAGATCGTCGAGTACGAAGACGGCGACATAATGTTTGAGCACCCGCAGCACGAGCGCACAAAAGCGTTCCTGCGCCATTTTGTGAACAGAGGTGTTGCATAATGAAAAAACTGACAGCGATAATTGCAGCTCTTCTGATCATAATCTGCGCTCTGCCGTCATTCGCGGCTCAGAAGGAGCTCAAATGGGGAGGCGACTCCGAGGGCGGATTCCCTTATATGTTCCCTAATCCGAAAAACCCGAAAGAGCTCATCGGATTTGAGGTCGACATCGTCAAAGAGCTTGCAACAGAAATGGGACGCAAACCTGTCTATGTCAATAATGCATGGGACAACCTTATTCCGGGGCTTGACAGACACCTTTACGATATTGCAATCAACGGGCTTGAAGTAACACCGGAACACAAGGACATCGTCAACTTCTCGATTCCGTATTACAAAACATATCTTCAGCTGGCAGTGCGCAAAGATGACAATGCAATAAAAGACCTGCAGGACTGCAAGGGCAAAGTTGTCGGCACTCTCAAGGAAAGTTACGCACAGCAGATACTACAGGCGCTCGGTGATGTGAAACTACGCACATATATAGTAGAAGCCAATACTTACGAAGACCTGGCAAACGGACGTGTCGAAGCCGCGCTATTCGATCAGCCCATAGCGCTTTACTCGGCAGGATTCAATCCGGAAATCAAATTTGTCGGCAAGCCCATCGGCAGCATAACTTATGCTATCGCAATGCGCAGGCAGGACAAGGAACTCACAACGGAAGTCAACAAAGCTCTCGTAGCTCTGCGCGACTCAGGAAAACTGCGTGAGATATATGACCGCTGGAACCTCTGGACACCTGTCATGGCAGCTGAATTCAACGACTACAGCCCGTCAAAAGTCGAACCGTCGCGCTACAACGAATGGGCAGACGCTCACCGTCCGGCGCTGACGATAAATCAGAGGCTCAAGAGATACGGCAAAGCTATGCCTGCATTCGGGCGCGGCGCTGTCGTAACCATAATAGTCTCTATCGTGGCAATGATACTTGCTATGTCGCTCGGTCTCGCGCTCGCTATAGCGCGCGTCTTCGCCGGCAAATTCCTGTCGCGGCTTGCAACCGTATATATAGAAGTAATACGGGGAACTCCGCTTCTTATACAGCTATTTTTCATCTTCTACGGGCTTCCGAGTGTCGGCATAAAATTCTCGCCGTTCTGGGCAGGAGCTATAGGACTCGGACTCAATTACGCGGCATACGAAGCCGAGATATACCGTTCAGGGCTCTTCGCTATTCCGCGCACTCAATGGGAAGCGGCTCTCGCTCTCGGCATGACCAGATGGCAGTCGATGAGACAGATAATCCTGCCGCAGGCCATTCGCGTTGTAATTCCTCCGATAACGAACGATTTTATCTCCCTGCTCAAAGATTCATCCCTCGTTTCGATAATAACGATGGTCGATCTTACAAAAGCCTACGGTCAGATATCGGCAGCATACTATGATTACTTCGGGCCAGGAATAATCGTTGCAGCGATATACCTTCTGCTTGGACTGCCTTTTGTCCGCTTTGCCAACATGACAGAACGCAAACTTGCGGCGGCTGAAAGCGACGGAAAAGAAGGGTACAGAGAAAACATCTACCGTTCCAGCACAAGATTCAGCTGATAATACCCTGAAGATACACAAAAAGAGCCGGCCATTTCATATGGCCGGCTCTTTTATCGTCAGGCTTGTCATAAATCTCTTATCTTTTCTCTGTAAATCTTTCTGAAGAAGAATCCTGTAAGTATGAGTGATACGATCTCAGCTATCGGGAATGACCACCAGACCGCGTCTAAACCAAATATACGAGAAAGAATATATGCTGCAGGAAGCAGTACAACGATCTGCCTCGTTATTGAAATGACCATGCTGAACCACGCACTTCCGAGTGCTTGAAAAACTGAGCTCAGTATGACACTGATACCTGCTATGACAAAGTGGATGCTGATAACTTTAAGCGCAACTATTCCTATATTCATCATATTCTCTGAAGCATCGAAACATCCAAGCAATTGCCGTGCAAAAAGCTGGACCGCGACAAATCCTGCAAACATGACGCAGACAGCATATATCAGACAAAGTTTTATCGTTTTCAATATGCGCTGCGGAGATTTCGCACCGTAGTTATAGGCGATTATTGGCACAGTTCCGTTATTGAGGCCAAACAGCGGCATAAAGATAAAACTGTCTAACTTGAAATAAACTCCAAGCACTGCCGCCGCTGTTGACGAGAATACGAGCAGTATTTTATTGAGTCCGAAGACCATGACAGAGCCGATAGAGACCATTATCATTGATGGCACGGCAACTCTGTATATTCTTTTTATCGTTGTGATATCGGGCCTAAAGCCCTTCATGTTTATCCTTATTTCATTATTCACACGCAGATTGAAATAGATACCCAGACCAAAAGCGAGCATCTGGCCGCCTACAGTAGCAATAGCCGCACCAGGCACACCAAGAGCAGGAAAACCGCACAGACCGAATATCAGTATCGGGTCAAATATTATATTAAAGAACGCACCTGCCATCTGCGTTACCATAGAATAAAATGTTTTGCCCGTTGACATCAGCAGCCGTTCAAACGTTATTGCGCCAACGGCTCCGAAAGAAAACTGCAGACAGATCGAAAGGTATTGCACTCCATATTCTGTTATCGCTCCATTGCCGACCTGCGCAACGAAGAACGGCCGCACAGCAAAGATGCCTATGAGCATGAACAAAAGATAAGTGATCGTTCCTAGGAATATGCCGTTATTGGCGGCTTTATCGACCGCATACTGGTTGCGTTCTCCCAGGCGTTTTGATAGCAGTGCGTTGATGCCGACACCTGTCCCGGTCGCAACTGCAATCAGAAGATTCTGCAGCGGAAAGGCGAGGGAGACGGCAGTCAAAGCAGCTTCACTGATACGTGACACAAAAAGGCTGTCAACAACATTGTAAAGCGCCTGCACCATCATCGACAGCATCATGGGAACAGACATCGTAAGTATCAGTCGGCTCTCCGGCAGATAACCCATTTTATTTTCTTTCATTTCATTTAAATTTCCTTCTGCCATATGGACACCCTTTGTTATTTTTTATAAGACCGTTTGCAGCATTATGATTTTCCAGCTTTGTTTCAGGTATGCCGCGTATTTCTCCAGTATAGATTTTACAAATTCATTGTCAACGTCCGGCCATTGAATACGCCTAAAACATTTTTTGCACTATAACTGCATTTACAGCATGCAAGCGTTCTTTAATAAATAGCACAATGGTGCGCAACCAAATATTAGCCGCTGTGAAAGAGAATATATATTTTCAGACAATTTATTTTATAAATAGTATATTTTTTTATTCTTTTATATAAACTTTAAATATTATTCACAAAACAGGACTTTTCAATTTGAAATATTCGTGTATAATCTTACGCATACCCTAAAACAGTCAGGGATAATATTCCACTTTAGAAATAAAGGAGGATTTTATATAACAAAATAAAATAATTTTCATTTTACAAAAAGCGTATTATTAAAAGCATCAAATGTTTTTATCTTTATTTTAGGCGCGGGATTATCCATCTGCGCAGACAATTACTGAAGGGAGAAATCATCATGGCAGAAAGCAACAGAACCACATTCTGGAAAGCATACCGCTTCCCGATCATCCTTATGATAGCTATTGCTATCGGCTGCGTCATCGGCGCTTATATGGGCAAGGACGCAGTTAAGCTCAAACCGCTTGGAGACCTCTTCATCAATGCGATGTTCATGGTCGTCGTTCCTCTTGTCTTTACAACAATTTGCAGCGCCGTCGCAAACATGTCTTCAATGGAACGTCTCGGCAAGGTCATGCGCTGGCTCGTCATCGTATTCCTCATCACAGGAGCTATCGCGGCTTGCGTAATGCTCGTGACAGTTTATCTCTTCCCGCCGGCAGCCGGCACACATATCGCGCTTAAGGCCCCCGGAGACATCCAGGCATTCAGCACACCTGACCAAATCGTCAAAGCATTCACAACAGACGACTTCGTCGGCATACTTTCACGCAGAGCAATGCTTCCGCTTATCCTCTTTACGATATTCTTTGGATTCTGCCTCCAGTCTCTCGGCGAAAACGGCAAGAAGATTGCCCGCGGCATCAGCATTCTTGCAGACGCAATGCTTCAGATGGTCAAATACCTTATGTACTACGCGCCTATCGGACTTGCGGCATACTTTGCAGCCCTTGTAGGCGACTACGGTCCGCAGCTTCTCGGCTCTTACCTGCGTTCGATGATCTGCTACCATGTAGCAACATTCGGATATTACTTCATCGCATTCACGATCTATTCATACTTTGGAACAAACGGCCAGGGCGTAGGCACATTCTGGAAAAATATCATCACACCATCAGTCATGGCACTCGGCACAGGCAGCAGCAACGCAACTCTTCCTGTCAACCTCGAAGCCGCACATGCTATGGGAATTCCTGACGACATTTCATCTATCGTTCTTCCTATCGGCGCCACAGCACACATGGAAGGCTCATGTCTCAGCGGTATCCTTAAGATCGCGTTCCTGTTCGGCATATTCAACATTCCGTTCACAGGCTTCGGCACAATGGCAATAGCGGTATCAGTTGCAGTCCTCTCTGGCGTTGTTCTTTCAGGCGTACCAGGCGGCGGACTTGTCGGTGAAATGCTCATCGTAAGCCTCTACGGCTTCCCGCCTGAGGCATTCCCGATCATCGCAACAATCGGTTTCCTTGTTGACCCTGCGGCAACGATGGTCAACGCGACAGGCGATACTTGCTCCGCTCTCGTCATCACAAGATTTGTCGAAGGCAAAGACTGGTTCGTCAAAGCAGCTGCAAGAATCAAAGAAGAAGCAGCTGCATAATATCAGCAAACATACAAGCAAGGAGCGGCTCCGTATGGAGCCGCTCCTTTATTTTGTGCTTTACCGTCAACACTAAATATCGTTTGTAAAATAATACGGCGGCCTAAACCGCCGTTTCTTATTTATTCGTGACTTTTATTTGCAGATGTCACCAAGACTGTCAAGCAGATCTTTTGTATCGCCCTTTGATTTTTCGGCAAGGTCAGGCCTAGGTACAAACTGCATCATAAACCACTCGCCCTCTTTTATTCCGACAGGCAGGAATTCAAGCGGCATATCGAGAGCCTTGCTATCGTCACCGATAAGCAGCCTGCATACACTCCCATTTATAGAATCAACAAAAACTTCAAGTTCAGTATTTTTGTCCTTCATTCTGCACCACCCTGTCCTTTTGGTATTTGACATCCTTGCCGTCTGTGCTGAGCTGTATCGTACCATCCATGGTGTCAAACCGCATTATGCCTGCACGCGCTATCGCCTTCACGACCTGCTTGTGCGGATGTCCGTAGTCATTGTTCTTTGCGTAGCTTATCGTTATTATTAAAGGCCTGACTTCGCGCAGCATCTTCACGTCCGTGCCGTTACGGCTTCCGTGATGCGCGGCCTTGAGTACTGTTGCCTGCGGGAGCGGCTCAATAGAGCGGCGTTCTTCACGCTCCATATCTCCTGTCATGAGGAAACTGACATTGCCATACGTAACAAGCATCACAATGCTGTTGTTATTGGCATCACTTTTTGTGCCGTGCATTTCAGAGACAGGCGCAAGCACATCTATAGTCACTCCTCCGAACTTTTCAGAGTATCCTCGTTTAGGTCTGCCAAACGGTATATTCTTTTCTTTTACCATCATATAAAACTTTTTCTGATATGACGAGCCGTGTATGTACCCCGAATCCCATATTTTGCCTATTTCAAATTCCGACAGCACATCCTGCATTCCTCCGATGTGGTCAGAATGCGGGTGTGTAGCGACAAGCAGGTCTATCTTCTTCACACCTTTGCTCTTGAGAAAATCTACTACAGCATTCCCGGCTTCAGACGTTCCGGCATCGACCAGCATAGTCTTGCCGTCAGGGAATATAAACAGAGAGCTGTCGCCCTGCCCAACATCTATCGCGTAAAAGCGCAGGTCTGTCGGGCTGCCTATATCAGGCACATTTTTCTTCGTGAAGAGTGAGAACGGCCATAACGCATCGGCAGGACTTAATGCAATGGCAGTTGACATGACAAGCGCAAATATCGTGATAAGCAGCAAATTTACAGCTGATAAAATATTTTTCTTTTTCAATTTTTCACCTTCTGTCATTTTGTCGCCTTCAATAGTTGGTTAAGCTATAATACAAAATATCGAAAGGATGTGCGCCATGCTCTTTGGCTTTCTTTTAGTTCTCCCGCTTATGCTGATAATTATAACCGGAAACCTCCTTTACAGGTACGGCTTTTTCCATGACAGCGACGTCAAAACGCTGACAAAGACGCTTTACTGGATAATCCTTCCGGCTTTGCTCTTTCGCGCTACGTTCACGTCAGGGCGTGAGATATTTTCAAACGGAGGACTGCTCGCTGCAGTCAATGCCACGTACCTGCTGACTGCCGTGGCCGCATGGGCCTTGGCGGCATTTATCTTTCACCGCGGGCAAAGGAAACGAGTTGCCGTTTCGATCATGACGTCTATACGCGCAAACAACATGTACATCGGATTTCCTGTTGTAGAAATGGCCTTGGGTGAGGCCGGGCTTGCTCAGGCCTCCATCTATTTTGCTATCTCGATTGTCTTCTTCCAGATAATATCTATATCGGGAGCCGAGATCGCTCTCTGCGGAAGTTTATCATGGAAAGGCATCAAAAAAGTATTCAAAAGTCTCTCGCGCAACCCGCTGCTTCTAGCCTGTATTGCAGGGATGCTGCTGTCGATGGCAGGCGTACCGTCTCTGCCAAAATTTCTTGATGAAACATTGAAACTTACAAGCGGAGCCGCGACAGCCGTAGCTCTTCTGGCACTCGGAGCGTCGCTCGACCTTTCCGGCGTATCGCATATTTTGAGGGTATTTACCATCACATGGGAAGATGATGTCATGAGATACGCCGTCAACCCGGCGATAATGCTGTTTTTTGTAAAGCTGTTTCACGTCCCAGTGCTTTTGGCACAGGTCACAGTGCTTATCACAGCAATGCCTGCAGCAGTCAACTGCTTCATACTTGCAAAGGAAATGGGCATGGACGAGGAATACTGCGCCAACGTCGTAGCCGCTACGACTATATTAGGCGCAATTGCTATCCCCGTGTGGACTGTCGTGCTCGGCATCGCGTAAACATAACAAAAAATTAACAGACAAAAAGCGGCGCGGATAATTTCCGCGCCGCTTTGTTTATAATTTTTTTCAACTGGCCGTTACGCCATCGTTATGACTGTGCCTTCCATGCCTTCAAGCGCTTCGACAGCTTTGTAAAGCGATGTGATTATGGCTTTTTTGCCTGGGAAACGGCGCGCGAATTTGACTCCTGCCATGACTTTCGGCAGCATGCTGCCTGGCGCAAAGTGGCCTTCATCAACATATTTCAGTGCCTCATTCACGGTGATATGAGAAAGCTTTTTTTCATTGGGCTTACCATAATTCAGACAGACTTTGTCAACTTCCGTAAGTATCAGGAGGACATCCGTTTCCATATCTTCTGCGAGGCGTTCTGCCGCAAAATCTTTGTCAATTACTGCCGCCACACCAGTAAGCGAGCCGTCACGGTTTTCAACGACAGGTATCCCGCCGCCGCCGCATGTAACAACTATAGTTGTGTCCCACAAGCGCTTTACCGAGTCTATCTCAACTATGCTTCTCGGCTGCGGCGATGCTACGACACGGCGCCACCCGCGGCCTGCGTCTTCTTTCATCGTGTAGCCTTTTTCTTTTTCAATGCGTTTGGCTTCTTCTTCTGTATAGAACGGTCCTATTGGCTTTGTGGGGTTTTCAAAAGCGCGGTCATCCCAGTCAACAACGACCTGGCTCACGAGCGTGACAACTGGTATGTTGCGGTTTCTGTTGCGCAGCGCGTCGCGCAGACATTGCTGTATCTGATAGCCTATGTAGCCCTGGCTCATAGCTCCGCAGACATCGAACGGCATAACAGCAAGGTTAGGGTCTGCTGTCGCAGCGATCTCCTGAGAGAGCGCGATACGGCCAACCTGCGGACCGTTGCCGTGGACAACAGCCAGTTCATATCCCTTACAGCTTATATCAGCAATGTAATCACAGGTCTTTTTGATGACTTCAAGCTGTGCTTCCGCTGTCGGAGGCGTACCAGCCTCCTGCAGTGCGTTGCCGCCAAGAGCAATTACTACTTTAGTGAAATTAGAAGACATGTGCCCACACTCCAGTTTGTTCAATTTTTATGCCGTACTTTGATTTGCATATTATAAACTATTTTTAGGTGTGAGTTCAATATTTAATGTTAGGGTTTTGTAAAAAAAACAGCGATTCCGGAAACCGATACCGCGCACCAGAGAAGCAAAAGCCCCATTATGATATCGGCTGTCCTGCTCTGCTTTGAGAAAAACCTATGCTGCACATCTCCGAACAAAGCCCAGGAAACAAAGCCTCCGGCACATCCCGCAGCAAGTATTACGCCAAATGCAAGGAAAACTGCGCGGTTTTTTGTCCACGGTGCAACGAACACAGACATAGCTGTAAAACCGAACAGACATGTTTTTGGATTTAAAAACTGCAGGATGAAACCATCGATAAAATATGGAACTTTTACCAGTACGTCAGTTCCATTTTCGCAAGTTTTTGGGAACGCGACTTTCCATGCAAGCCAGAGCAGATAGAACGCTCCCGCTGCGCGAAGGTATGGCAGGAACCTTGGCATAAGCTCCGCTATGAATATATTGGCCGCTGCGTTGAGAAACATTATCACGAGCAAGCCACAGAACATGCCCGTCATGAGCGGAACTGCTTTTTTTAAACCAAAGCATCTGGCGGTGTTCATCGAATAGATTATGTTGGGACCGGGGGTCCAGCATGAAGCAAACATAAAGAGTATGAACGCGCCCCACTGCATTTTATTTTCCGAAGAGTCCTTCCATCTCGTCAAGCGTCTCCGAGAATATCCTTATGACCGTCCTGACCGGCTCCGGCGTACCCATATCGACGCCTGCGCCTTTCAGCAGCGTTATTGGGTAATCCGAACCGCCTTTCGTGAGAAATTTAAGATATTTGTCACGCGCCGGCTTGCCTTTTTCAAGTATGCCTGCGGCAAGCGCTGTCGCTGCCGAATACCCAGTCGCATACTGATAAACATAAAACGGAGTATAGAAGTGCGGTATACGCGCCCATTCCATTTTCAGCGCATCGTCTATGACGATGTCCGGCCCGTAATATTTTCTGTTTAGCTCATACCAAAGCTGCTGCAGACCATCAGGAGTTGTGTCGCCGCCTTCAGCAGCGCGTTTGTGCACCTCCCGCTCGAACGACGCAAACATCGTCTGACGATAAACGGTCGTGCGGATATTTTCGAGCCTTCTGTTGAGCAGGAAAAGTTTTTTCTTTTTGTCTTTCGTACCTGAGATAAGGTGGTCAAGCAACAGAACTTCGTTAGTCGTAGACGCGACTTCCGCTGTAAAGATGCAGTAGTCCGCTGTGGCAAACGGCTGATTTTCATGCGAATAGAACGTGTGCATCGAATGTCCCATCTCGTGCACAAGCGTTGAAACATCGTTGAGGTTATTAGTGTAATTTATGAATATATATGGGTGTGTACCGTAGCTGCCCCACGAATAGCCGCCGCTTCGTTTGCCTTTATTGGGGAAGACGTCTATCCACCCGCTCTCAAGACCTTTCTTGACTTGTGCCAGGTATGGACGTCCAAGCGGCTCAAGCGCTTCAAACATCATGCCTTTTGCATCGCTCCACGAAATCTCGCTGTACGGGTCATTTACAAGCGGAGTGTAGATATCGTACATGTGCAGTTCTTTGAGCTTGAGCACTTTTTTGCGCAGCGCGATATAACGATACATCGGCTCAAGGTTTGACTCTAGCGTATCGACAAGGCTGCTGTAAACGGTTTCAGGTATATTGTTAGAATCAAGCGCGGCCGCCAGCGGCGACTGATATTTGCGAGCCGACGCGTAAAACTTTGCAGCTTTGAGCATTCCGTTAAATGTAGCACCAAGCGTGTTTTTCAACTCTCCGTACGGCTTGTAGAGCGAAGTGAAAGCCGCCGCGCGTATCGAACGGCGGCGCGAGCGCAGATACGATACAGCGCGTTCTTCCGACATTTCGACAGTGCGTCCCATCTCGTTCTTTATCGATCCAAATTTCATATCTGCATTTGTCAGCATGGAAAATGCGTTATCAGCTGTCTCCGACATTTCGCCCGTTCCCGCGAGCAGAGCTTCTTCTTTTTCGGAGAGCACATGTTTTCTCTGACGAAGCAATTCTTTAAGCCCGAAAGCATACTCGCTGAGCGTTTTATCAGCTATGAAAGACCTGAGTTTCTGCTCTGGCATGGACAGAATTTCAGGCGTTACGAAACTTATCGCGGAAGAAAACTCGACCGCAAGCGACGATACCCTGCTGACAGGTCCCTGGTATTTTGAATCTGCCGTATCTTCGTGGCTTCTCATATTTGCATAGACTATAAGCTTGCCAAGCGTTATCTCAAGCTCGTCGCGCATCCTGAAAAATTTGAGCAGAGCCGCTGCAGAGCGGCCAAGACGTCCGACAAACCGCTGCAGTTCAGGAATGTGTGCACGGACATTTTTAAAATCAACTTCCCACTTATCTCCGCTGTCGTATATATCTTCAAGTCTCCACTTGTAGGCATCAGGGATATCTTTGCGTTGCGGGAGCAACGAGCCTCCGCCAAGTCTGAGCTCTGTGTTTTTATCAATTTTTTCTTTTACAGCTTTGCGCATCATTTCATCTTCCTCCGTTCATATAAATTATATTCTGCCATTTCCGCGGCAATCCGCAAGAGTTTTTTTGCTTTTTACTTGCGCTAATCGCTAAAAAAGCAGAGAATATAAGTAAGAGTGTATAGTTTATTAAAACTCAGGAGGACTGCCATGAAATACGATTTTGACAAGTATCTGGAAAGACGCCACACTGACTGTGAAAAATGGGACGGCATGAAACCTGAATTCGGCACCAACGACCTTCTGCCGTTCTGGGTCGCTGACATGGATTTTTCAGCACCTCCAAAGATTCTCGAAGCTATACATAAAAAAGTTGACCAAGGCGCACTTGGATATCTCGTTCCAAGAAAATCACTAACGAGAGCTATCCAAAACTGGGAGAAAAAACGCCACGGATGGACATTCAGCGAGAACGCTATAAGCTGGGCACCAGGCGTTATTGCCGGCATGTCGTTCGCTGTCATGGCGCTCACGAAACCAGGCGAAGGAATCATCGTCCAGACGCCTGTCTATCCGCACTTCTATGACCTTACAAATTACGCCGGGCGTCATGTTGTCGAAAATCCGCTCATCAATAACAACGGACATTTCACGATGGACCTCAAGGGACTTGAAAAGCTTGTAACGCCGACGTGCCGCACACTGCTGCTCTGCAGCCCGCAGAATCCGACGATGCGCGTGTGGACCAGAAAAGAGCTCAAAGCACTTGCAGACCTGGCAAAACGTAAAGACATGCTCATCATCACAGACGAGATACACCAGGATCTCGTTTACAGTGACGCTAAACATATCTGTTTCGCTTCGATATCGGATGATGCCGCAATGCGCACCGTTACGCTCATCGCGCCGAGCAAGACTTTCAACATCGCGGGGCTCAAAGCTTCCGTCGCTGTCATACCGAACCAAAAAATCAAAGCTGGTTATGAGGCTGTGCTTGAGCGTTTCCATCTGCACGACCTCAACATACTCGGACTCGCAGCCATGGAAGCAGGGTACACCCATTGCGAAGACTGGCTGGACGAGCTGCTCGCATATCTTGAAGGTAACCGAGACTTCACGGAAAAGTTCATAAAGAAAAATATGCCAAAGGCAAAGATGGACCACCCGGAAGGCACTTATATATTTTGGATAGATTTCCGCGGCTACGGCCTCAATGAAAAATCACTGCAGGAACTTTTAGTCAAAAAAGCCAAAGTCGCGCTCAATAGCGGCGTAAGCTTCGGCACAGCCGGTGACGGCTTCGCGCGCATCAATATTGGCACAACGCGCGCCCAGCTAAAAGAAGGGCTCGAAAGAATAGCAGAGGCTCTGAAGACAGTCAAGGTAAAATAGCAAAGACACCGAAAAACAGCATCAGGAGGAATGGTACAAATGATAAAGAAAGAACAGCCCGTTCGTTTCTGCCGCTTTTGGGTAGACGGGCACACATACTCGGGAAGGCTGCGCGGTTCGTCAGTTGATATCGTCGAGGGTGACCCGTTCTCCGGGTTCTCGTCGATCCGAATCAGTTACCCTATCGAGCGCGTAAAGTTCATTGTACCGTTCACGCCTAAAAAAATATGGGCTATTGGGCTCAACTATAAAGACCACGCAGACGAAGCTCACTTCGAAACACCAACAGAACCGCTTGTATTCATGAAGTCTGTTACAGCGCTGACAGGGCCAACGGATTTCATCCGCATACCAGATTGGGCAGGCGTGATACATTACGAAGGCGAGCTCGCTGTAGCCATAGGAAAGGGCGGGCGCAACATTCCTGAGGACGAGGCTCTCGACCACGTCATAGGATATTCTGTCATCAACGACGTTACGGCACGAGAACTGCAGAAAAAAGACGGGCAGTGGACCCGCTCCAAAAGTTTCGACACATTTGCGCCTTTCGGCCCTGCTCTGTTGATGGTCAAAGAGATGCCTCAGGATACGACGATACATACATCTGTCAACGGAAAAATTGTCCAGGACGCAAAGATCTCGCAGATGATCTTCCCGGTCAAGGAGCTTATCTCCTATATCAGCCGCTTTGCAACTCTTGAAGCAGGTGATATTATAGCTACTGGTACGCCAAGCGGTGTCGGCCCAATAAGGGCTGGAGATATTGTCGAAGTTGACATCGAAGGGATAGGCAAGCTTCGTAATATCTGCACGGCGTAGCATAACTACAAAATCAAATAAACGCATTTCCCGAGGGGGAATCCGGTGAGAATCCGGAGCGGCCCCGCCACTGTGACCTTAAACGGAAGTCAGGCGACCCGAAAGAAATGATGGATGTAATGCGCGGGCGTTGTTTCATCCTTTACAGATTATCACAAGGAGCCCGAAGGCTCCTTTTTTTATTGCGCAGGGAGATATTTATTTGCGGAAGAAATTATTTGAAGAACAGAATATTTTTGATACATGCGGCTGCGCGGAAAATCAGCGCGACAATAACGTGTGGCGTTTTTTTGAAGTGCACGGACTTTCGCTTGCGCTCGGCGGCACACAGATCCTCGATAACATTTCATTCACATTCAACAAGGGCGACTTTCTGAGCATCATCGGTCCAAACGGCGCAGGGAAAAGTTCCTTGCTCAAATGTCTGGGCAGGCTCTATAAAGAATACACCGGCTCTGTCATGCTGGACGGCATGCAGCTTGCCGCTATGCCTCCTCGCACGATAGCGCAGCGCATCGCATGGGTGCATCAGACGTCTTCCGATAATCTTCCGTTTACAGTGCGCGAGTTCGCATCGATGTCACGTTATCCTTGGCAGAAATCCTTCAGCGGAGAGTCTCGCAAAGACCGCGAAATCATAGAACAATCCCTGAAAACTGCAGGTGTAGCCGATCTTGCAGACAGACAGCTTGACAGCCTCAGCGGAGGTGAACGCCAGAGGGCGCTTATCGCGGCGGCCTTAGCGCAGAGCACCGACATACTTTACCTTGACGAGCCGACAAGTTTCCTCGATTACCGCCATCAGGCAGAAACGCTCGATCTTATAGAAAAGATCAACAAAGAACAGGGAATAACTGTCGTAATGGTCACACACGACATAAACCTTGCGCTGCACGGCGCTGACAATATCATTGCGCTGAAACACGGCAGAGTCATGTGGCAGGGCAAGAGCACAGACATTATCAAGGACAGCCTTCTCTCTGAAATTTTTGAAACGGAATTCTGCAGTTTCAAATCTGTAGGTCAGGACATCCCCTACGTTACGCCAAGGGGGCTCGTAAGATGAAAAAATTTATGCTCCCGCTCCTCTTTGTATTCTCGCTGGCTGTCATATTTTTTGCACCGTTTATAGGCGCACAGAAAATCCCTTTCAGCGCGCTGTTCACAGGAGCTTCGGAAGGACCGGCAAGGATACTGTGGGAGCTGCGCATCCCGCGGGTTCTGCTCGGATGGATAACAGGTTCAACTCTCGCTATATGCGGTCTGATATTCCAGGCACTCTTCCGCAACCCGCTGGCGTCGCCTGACATGCTCGGCGTCTCTTCGGGAGCTGCATTCGGAGCCGTAATCTATATCAGGCTCGGCGCAGCGTTCACGTTTTTCAACGTTGTGTCAGGGCTTTCATGCGCAGCGTTTTTAGGTTCGCTTGCGGCAACCATTGCAATTTATGCGGCCGGAAATCTGAAAAAGAACGGCTTGTCTGAAGCGACACTGCTGCTCGCCGGGATTGCTATGAGCTATCTTTTCGGCAGCCTTAATATGATAATTCAGTACAGCGGCGGATACACAGATACATTCAGAATGATGCGCTGGTCATTAGGCGGCATTGAAGCAGTAGGATTTTCACAGGTCTGGATGACACTGCCAGCTCTTGCCGTGATATTCATAATCGCATTCTGCATGGCACCGGAGCTCAACCTCTTCGTATGCGGCGAGGACGTAGCAGCAAGCCGCGGAGTATCAGTCGAGTGGCTCAGGAAGGTGCTATTCCTTTCTGTTTCAGCTGTCGTCGCGGTAAATGTAGCCGAGTGCGGCCCGATAGGCTTTGTAGGTCTGCTGGGCCCTCATATCTGCAGAAAACTTGTTGGAACAGAGCACAGACGCCTTGCCGTCGCCTCGCTCTTTTTCGGCGGCGCATTCCTTGTAATATGCGACACAGCTGCACGTATCCTCTGGTCGCCGGAAGAAGTTCCTGTAGGCATCCTCACGTCATGCATCGGTTCGATATTCTTCCTCTGGCTGCTGCTCAGAGGGAAACATAAGATTTAATAAAACAGAAAAACTATTTGCGGAGGCAAAGATAATGCTTGAATACATGCACCAGGGCGGATACATAATGTGGGTCATTGCGGCCATGTCAGTTGCGGCGCTTGCAGTCGTCATTGAACGGCTGTTCTTTTTCCACAAAGCTTCAACTGATCCGGAAGTACTAGAAACGCGTTTCGGCGAAGCGCTTGCGTCTGGAAACGAAGAAAACGCACGAAAAGTTCTTTCATCATCAAAAAGCTCGCTAAACAGAATATTTACAACAGCATACGTACACTGGGGCATAGATGGTGAAAATATGAAACTGCTTGTTGAGCAGCAGGTGCGCCGTGAGATTTACCGCTGGGAGAAAAATCTCTGGCTGCTCGAGCTTGTCGGAAAGCTTGCCCCGCTGCTCGGACTTCTAGGAACTGTTCTGGGAATGGTCGAAATGTTCCACTCTCTGCACGCCGGCGGACAGATAACAGGCAGCGCGGTCACAGGCGGGATTTGGAAAGCACTCTTCACAACGGTAGCCGGCCTTACGGTAGCCATACCTGTGATATTCATCCACGGTCTCCTCGTATCACAAATCGACAAGGAAGAAGAGACTCTCAACCGCGGCGCGGACTACATTATCACGGAACATATGATGCGCAGCGGGAACAGCAATGTCTAAAACCCGCCGCTCGCGCCGTTCAGCAGACATTGACATCACGCCGCTCATCGACATGATGTTTATGCTGATCATCTTTTTCGTGCTGACTACGTCTTTTGTAAACGGCAAGCTCAGCGTAGAGCTGCCTTCAGGTAATGGCCTGTCGTCGAGCAAGGACGGGGCAATAACAGTCAGCGTTGCCGCCAACGGTACAGTGCAATGGAACGGCAAAATAATTTCCACTAGTGAACTTGCTGAGCTGGCGCGTTCATCGTCAGGCCGAGATGTCCTTATAGCTGGCGACAAGGGCGCTGCTTACGGCAAAATAGCAGATGTTCTGTCCATTTTGCGCAAAAACGGGATAACATCCGCCGGCCTTCTTATGCAGGGCGATAATGCTAAATGACATCATCAAGTAATGAAACAAAAATTTGGATCGTTGCATTTGCAGTGAGCCTGGCATTGCATGCTATGCTCATTATGCTTGTGCCCTCTTACAATAAGAACCCAGCAGCAGAAAAGATCATGACTGTACGGCTTACGGAAACAGAAACACCCAAAATCGTCACCAAACTTCCTTTGAAAAACGTCCAGCCTATGAAAGCAGAAAGAGATAAACATTTTTTACAGCAGTCAGATTCAGGTTCTCCCGCACCGGCGAAAGCAAATGTTTCTCCAAAAACCGTAACTGCAAAGACTGTACAAAGATCTGAGCATGCCGTTAGAAACACTGTTACTCATGAAATTTCGACAGCTCCAGCGAAGACAGCAAATACGCAAAGCAGCGGAGCTGCTCCGTCAGGCAGCAGCACAGGCGATATGTATGGCTCACCCAAAGGCAATGGCAACGGCAATGGAACCGGCAGCGGCACGGGCAGCGGTTCAGGTTCAAGCGGCGGCGACGGCAATGGTGAATTTGTCAATATAGACACACTGACAATAACAAAAAAAGTTATGCCGGACTATCCTGCTTTTTCACGCAAACGCCATGAAGAAGGCACTGTAAAAATCCTTATCACTATCGAGAGCGGCTCCGTATCCGAAGCACGAGTCGAAAGTTCAAGCGGCTCGGAACGTCTCGATTCAAGTGCCCTGCGCGCTGTGCGTCAATGGCGTTTTGAGCACAGCGGAAAAGTCCGCGCCAGAGTTCCGATAACATTCAAGCTTGATTAAGACAGAAAAAGAGCCGGAAGATTTTTCGGCTCTTTTTCTTATACAAATTTGTACAAATATGGGATTACTTCTTTTACCTTTTCTCCATCTTTTCAATGACATCTGCCGCGTGGTCGAGATATTTTCCGGGATACTTTTCGATATCTCCGGCATCGCACAGTGCAGTTATTTTAGGATCGACAGGTATCTTGGCAAGGAGCTCGAAACCGTGTTTTGCAGCAGTCTCTTCTACTTTGCTCTCACCGAATATTTTTATCTCTTTGCCACAGTCTGGACATATCACGCTGCTCATATTCTCCACTATGCCGAGTATCGGTATGTTCATCTGCTCCGCCATGCGCACGGCTTTCTCTACTATCATCGAGACAAGCTCCTGAGGTGATGAAACTATGATGATACCGTCAACAGGAAGGGACTGAAAAACCGTAAGAGGCACGTCGCCGGTTCCAGGGGGCATATCTACGAACATGTAATCAACGCTGGTCCATATTACGCTTGACCAGAACTGCTTTACAACATCAGCAATGGCGGGCCCGCGCCAGATTACAGGAGCCGACGGGTCGTCGGTTAGCAGATTTATCGACATTATCTCTATGCCGCTTCTCGTTTCATTCGGAAGGATGCCGTTTACGTCGGCCTGAGCCATCTTGCTCACGCCGAACATTTTCGGTATAGACGGCCCTGTGATGTCCGCGTCAAGCACAGCACACTGATTGCCGCGGCGCTGCAGGAGCGACGCCAAAAGAGCTGTAACTATCGATTTTCCGACTCCGCCTTTGCCGCTTACGACGCCAATAACTTTATCAACGCTGCTCAGCGGATTTGGAGCCACGCTGAAATCGATTTTACGCGATTCGCACTCTTCACCGCAGTTCGAGCAGTCGTGTGTGCAGTTTTCCTCTTTGCTCATAAAATTCATCTCCTGTTTGTCCGTAAAAAAGCGCCGCGATTTTGCGGCGCATTGTATCTGTTCAATTTATAGGGTGCCTGAAGATAAATGTCAAGCGGCTCTATTTTTTGCGGTGTCCGTTATAGAGCACGTAAAGCAGGATAGTTATCAAAATTGCTCCGGCAATAACATTGGCATATCTGCTCATATCGTTTATCCGGCTTTCCTGTTAGAACTCGACCGTCGTACGCAGACGGAAAACATGGTCAACACCGTTGCGCAGATCGTCATTGTCAGGGTCGTAGCTCGTGCCGTGGTCAACCCTGCTGTAAAGCAGATTCATGGCCATCGCGTCATTGATCCTGTAAACGACGCCGACGCAATATTCTTTGCCGTCGGCATAGTTGGGCGTGTCGAGGTCAGCATAAACGAAACGCTCATACGTTGACCACTTATCAGTCCACTGCTGCTCGGCACGAACGAACCACCACGTCGTTGTGCCGTTGTTCGGCACCAGGTTCCAGCCCGCAGCATCGTAGCTTGCGTCGGAGCCGCCTATGACATAGCGGTCGCAGTAACCGCCGAAGACCGTGTAGTATTCGTTGTACGGTGCACAGAAATTATTGTCCTGACGGCAGAACTCGACCCAAAGTGACGTATATTTGAGCGCTTCCTGTTTTATATCAAGTATCGCCTTCCACGCTTTAGGTTTGTCTTCATAACCGTCGGCCAGAGTATCGCCGAGTATCTGTTTGTAATAAATGCCTTTCAGCGCTACGTTATCAGTAAAGTTATAAGAACCATAGAGCGCAAAAGTTTTCACGTCCCAGTCACGGCCGACGTTTTCCATTACATCTTTGCTCATGGAATCTTCTTTCATCCAGTAAGCTGTCGCACCGGCAAACCATTTTTCATTCGGCTGATAATACAGGTCAAGGATGTAATGAGTATGGCTCTCATCCATTTCTTTGTCCTCCGAATATCCGTCAGCAAGCGCATTGCGGCCCAATATTGCCGTTGCGGTCAAGGGCCCGAAAACTTTCTGAAGTCTGAATCCGTCAAGGCGGTAGTCTCCAAACAGCGCGTCGTCGTCGGCATAGAATCCGTAGTCGTCTTCAAGGTCAACAGTGAAGCGTCCGAAGCGGAAATTTATGTCGTAAGGCAGTACGGTCTCAGCATAGAATTCCGCCCAGCTGTGGTATGGATTGTCGCCCATGCCCGTGTCGTGCGGGTAGTTCGTGCCTTCACCGCCTATGCGGAATTCTCCGTGGAATCTAGAATTCTCGTCTATCTGCTTGTCAAGATAGAACCGCAGCCGGTCTGTATTGAATTCGCTGTGCGAGGAATGCAGCCTTGTAAAAGTCAGTTCGTCGCCTCCGGCATAATTTGCGTCGAAGTAGAACGCGCCGCTGATCTTCCAGCCGCCCATGTCTTTTTCAAGTTTTGAAAGTTTTTTATCAAGAAGGTCCGATTTTACGCCGAGCTCTTCAAGCTCTATACGGAACTCATCCGCAAGCTTCTTCGCAAGCTCAGCCTCATGCTTTGTAGCATGACGTTCATCGATTTTTGTAAGAGCACGCGCAACGATGGAAGCGACTTCATACCGCGTCGCTGGGCGTCCTCCATTGAAGGTTTTGTTGTTATAGCCCGCTATAAATCCGTCTGCAGCAAGCTGCTCAATTGCGTCATAAGACCAGTGACCTTTCGGCACATCGGCGAACGGGCTTGCCGCCATGGCCGGTACTGCAGATAGCAGAAGAAACACCGCTGAAAGCAGCGCAAAAAAATTTCGTGATGACCTTTCCAATTCCTTCCGTATCCTCCCCCTCTATAATATTTGCCTACCGTTTTTGGAACGTGCCGGAACCGGCACAGCGAAAATTATACAGTATCGCAAGGTGTGAATCAATTTATTTTTTATACCACTTTGCAGACTTGACAAAGCAAAGATGCTGGTTTAACATTTTCACCGTTGTATGAAAATTAGCGCAATTGCAGAGGAGGCACTGGGGCATGACACAAATGAATAGTTCAAAACTTTGCGGCATAGCCACGCAGTTCTCCTTTACCAACGCGGGTCCCCTTCACGGGATCTGCGCACGGACTGCATGATTCGGAGAGACACCGAAGCTAGCGCTGCTGCGTAAATGCCGTTGAAGCAGGGACCCGCGCGGGGCCCTGCTTTTTTTATGTCCTAAGTTGCCCCGCAGGACATATACGAAAAAATAGGCAGAAGGGGGCTGGATAATATTTTTTAAAACAATGCCTGTGGCTCAGGCAAGAATTTTAAACTCTAAATAACCAAACCAAAGGAGAAATGAAAGACCATGGAACAGAGATATTTCCGACCGGAAATCGAAACAGCGTCAAGAGAACAGATAACGCAATGGCAGAACGAGGGGCTCACCAAGACTGTCCATCGCTGCTATGAAAACGTGCCCTACTACAAGAAGGCAATGGATGACAAAGGTGTGAAACCGGAGGACATAAAATCAATATCCGACCTTTACAAGCTGCCGTTCCTTTCGAAAGAAGACCTGCGCGTACAGTACCCGTATGGCATGCTTGCAACACCGCGCCGCGATGCGGTTCGCATCCAGTCAACAAGCGGAACGACAGGCAGGCGCGTCGTGGCATTCTACACACAGCACGACGTCGACATCTGGGACGACTGCTGCGCACGTGCGCTTGTGGCAGCAGGCGCGACACCGGACGACGTAGTACATGTTGCCTACGGATACGGACTTTTCACCGGCGGCGCCGGGCTTAACGGCGGCTCACACAAGCTTGGATCCCTCACGATACCTATGTCGTCAGGCAATACCGACAGGCAGATACAATTCCTCATCGACCTTGGCGCAACGGTACTTTGCTGCACACCGTCATATGCGGCTTATCTTGCTGAGACTATATGCGAAAAAGGCCTGCAAGACCAGATAAAGCTCAAGGCAGGCATCTTCGGCGCTGAAGCATGGAGCGAAGAGATGCGCACAGACATCCAGGATAAGCTTGGCCTCAAAGCCTACGACATCTATGGGCTCACAGAGATCGCAGGCCCCGGCGTTTCATTCGAATGCTGTGAGCAGAACGGATCGCATGTTCAGGAAGACAACTTCATTCCTGAGATCATCGACCCAAAGACAGGTGAAGTCCTGCCAGACGGCGAAAAGGGTGAGCTTGTCTTCACGACTATAACTAAGGAAGCTTTCCCTCTCATACGTTACCGCACGCATGACATCTGCACGCTTTCGCATGAGAAATGCTCCTGCGGCAGAACGCACGTTAAGATGTCACGCCTAATGGGACGCAGCGATGATATGCTCATAGTCAAAGGCGTCAATGTTTTCCCGTCACAAATAGAAACAGTGCTGCTCAACAGGGGGTACCCTGCGAACTACGAGATAGTCGTCAGCCGCGCTAACAACAGCGACATTCTCGATATCAAAGTCGAGATGACGCCGGAGATGTTCTCTGATACACTTAGCAATGTATCAGGAAGGGAAAAAGAGATAATTTCAGACCTTAAATCTATGCTTGGCATCTACGCAAACGTCAAACTTGTTGCTCCAAAGAGCATCACGCGCAGCGAAGGCAAAGCGGTCCGTGTCATCGACCACCGTGATCTTTGGAAGAAAGGTTAGGAGGGAGTTTACATGACTGTAAAACAGATTTCAGTATTCCTTGAAAACAAACCGGGACAGCTTGCAGAATTCGCTGATGTCCTCCGCAAAAACGGCATCGACATGAGGGCTCTTTCCATGGCCGAGACAAAAGACTTCGGCATACTCAGGATAATCGTCAACGACCCGGACAAGACCGGCGAAGTTCTCAAAAACGAACAATATGTATTTTCCGTCACGCCTGTGCTTGCCGTTGAGATCAGCGACGCATCAGGCGGACTCTACGAGATACTCCATCTGCTCGCCGACGCCAACATCAACCTCGAGTATACATACGCCTTCATCACGCGCAAAAAAGGCGTCGCCTATACAGTGCTCCGCGTTGACGACAATGAAAAGGCAGCCGACGTTCTCGAAACAAACGGCATAAAGCTTGCATCCGAAGAAGTTATAGCTGAGCTTTAGTAAATAATATCAAGGCGGCTTGACCTGCGTGCAGGTCAAGCCGCCTTTTTAAAAAAGGAATAACTATGAAAAAACAATCTCTGCTGCTTCTTTCAATATGTGTAATTTTTGTGCTGGCGTCTGTTTCAGAAGCAGCAGGCAGACGCATCGCATTTACAAGATGGCATACATATTCAAATTCTGTGTGGACTGCGGAACTTATCAACAATGGCAGCCGCGCAGGAATAAAGCAAAGACGCGTTACTGACGGGTACGATCCTGAAATATCACCTGACGGCAGCAGAATAGCTTACACACATTATCAGAACACGAGCGGCGCAGCGGACAGATACATCGCCATATTCGATATCGCATCTAAAAAAAGAAAAATACTCAGGAACATACCAAGCCGCAACAGCTTCGGCCCGCACTGGTCACCGGACGGCAGGCATATCGCTTTCGGCACGTTCATAGACAACAATTCATGGCGCCTCGTCATATATGACACGCGCACGTCCAAATATAAAATAATAAAAACACAGAAGCCGGACATCTTCACACCATTCTGGTCGCCGGACGGAAAGTTTGTCTACGCTCATGATACCGACAACGTGTACAAATTTTATTCTGAAAGCTGCAAGCTTCTTGATACCATACCGTTCAGCCGCATAATAAAAAGCGACAAGACTTTCCCAGACAGCGCAACACAGTTTTCAATATCGCCTGACGGCAGCAAATGGTTGTTCTGTGTACAGATCGGCAATGAGCCATTGTGCAAAAGGTGCCGTTCCGAAAAATATGAACCTCCGCTCAAAAATGCCGCATTCATATACACACCAGCTTCAGATAAACTTTCAAGAGCCGTGGCTCCGCAGTGGTGTGTCTGGAATGCAGCCTGGTGCGGCAATTCCATCCTATTCACAGGACACAGGACAGACAGCAGCAAAAAGTCGCCGCTGAGAAACATTTACATGATGAGCCCGGGCGGCATGCCGATGCTCATCATCAAAAACGGCAGCGAAGTCTCTGTTTCACGTTAAGACATCCGCGTCATTATCAATTCACTTGACTAACACCGATAATACGGTAAAATATTTATTCGGCGCATGATTTGCGCTGAATATTCGCCGGTGTAGCTCAGCTGGTAGAGCAGCTGACTTGTAATCAGCAGGTCGGAGGTCCGAATCCCCTCGCCGGCTCCAGAAATATCAAGGACTCTCGAAGTTTACTTCACGAGTCCTTTTTTGTTTGAGACCGTATAGTTCTCCTCGCTCAGCATAAGCGGTTTGCAAAAATCGCAAAGGCAGCGATTTTGCTCCCTGCGCACCTCGCCAGCACCAGAAGATTCAAAGGTCTGACATTTCTGCCGGACTTTTTGTTTTTGCCTTAAGTCCTGAAGCAGAAAAATCAGTTTTTCCTGAACAGTTTTTCAGCAGTCACAAACATGAACGGATAGACAGCCATGATAAAAAAATTCAAAAAAGCATAATGAACTATGGACCGCAGCGCCGGACTATGTACAACCGGGATAACACTGCCTATATTTTTTCCTAAGGCAAAGAACAGCAAGAACCCGACAATAAAACGCAATATTCCCTGCCAAATATTCCGCGGCATTGTAAAACGTATTAATCTGCGTTCTGTGAGCCATCCTGCAAGCAGCCCCCAAAGTCCGCCTATGCAGCTGTATGCATCGAGTCTCATCTTTGCAGGATCAACTATAAGGCTGCCGGCAGAATAATCCATATGGAAGGTTTTGACATTGGTATATATGAGCAGAAGGGCTCCCACGCCTGCTAATACCGCCACAGCAAGGACATCGTTCATAGTCCCGGCGAACGGGCTCATGCGTTTGAAATATCTGCAGGCTATCCATGCGCTAGCAAGCCCTATCAGAAGACCGACAGCCACATCCTGCGGTGTATGCACACCAAGATAGTTGCGTGAGAAACCAATCAGCAGCATAACTATAAACAGAAACGCCGCAAGGACTTTTTTTTCTCTGTACCACAGAGCCAGCCCTCCATACTGCGACGCGGCCGCCGCGGAGTGTCCGCTTGGGAAAGAATATCCAGTCGCGCCTGGCACTGCAGATGCGATTGGATGCAGCGCGGCCGAATGTATCCACGGTCTGTACACGCAGAATGTATTCTTCAGAAACTGGTTTGCGGTCCCTCCGATAAGGCAGCTGAACATCATGAACGTTCCAGCATCTTTGCTTATGCACCAATAAAGCGAAGTGTATATCACGCTTGCTATAAGTCCAAACGACAGCGTCGAGATGAAAAGGAAAAATCCGTCACATACGCCGCCAGATGCCACGCGCAGAGATTGAAGCCAAAGGAGATAATTTATGTCATACATGGAAACACACCCTCGCTGTAAACTGACTACCTGCCTTTTTTATTGTAAAATATCAATATTGATAAGGAAAGGGGCATGGTACTTTGCTGAAACTTCTCTTCAACATCTCCGGCAGTCTCTATTACGAAGTTGCCTCTCTGGGTGTAATCGTCGCAGTAATTGTATATTTTCTTGACCTGCGCACAAAAAAACTGACTAACGCGGTAAACATTGTTTCGACATTTTACAATTACATAAACGAGAATGACATAAAAAACTTTGAGAGAGTAATTGCCGCAAACAGCAAGGCACTGGGCGGCGACGGCAAGGGACACTGGATGGACACCGAGCGCAAGATGCGCGATTTCGGCAACTACTATACGGATACGCCGTCCGACGGAGGCTCACTGCACAAAATAACAGTTGAGCTTGAACGCATCTGTTACCTGCTGATGCGCAGCAACGCCTGCGACAAGGAATATGTCTATACTGAGCTGGGACAGTTCCTGACAGTAACGTACACGATCCTTTGCGCGATAGACATGAAAGACAGATCCGGCGGACGCTATGATTTTTTGATAGAAGACTTCCCTAACATCAAAAAGTTCTACTATTTCGCGAAGGAAAAATATAAAAATACGCCGTCAAGGATATTCGGATATATTGAATAATAACAAAATTCCCGAGGCCACCTCGGGAATTTTTATAGTGCATGGCATTAGATATTTTACTAATCTTGGACACGACAATATAATATTTACCGTTGGGAAAAACTCAGAAGAAGGTTCAATTTATGCCAGGATGTACATCTCTTAACAATAGGACAGAAATGACTATGCCAGAACCGCATTCTAAAGCTCTGTGTGAAGGCATGCGTGACGGCACACCTATAGCGCTCGGATATTTTGCCGTTGCTTTCACGCTGGGTATAGCTGCAAAAAATGCGGGGCTCACGCCGTTCCAAGGATTCCTTGCGAGTTTTCTCAACCATGCCTCGGCCGGCCAGTACGCAGGATTTATCACGATAGCCGCTGATTCAGCTTACTGGGAAGTTGCGCTGATAACGCTTGTAACGAATGCGCGCTACATGCTTATGAGCTGCGCATTGAGCCAGAAATTTTCGCCAGACACGCCGTTTTATCATCGTCTGTTTGTAGCATACCAGGTAACAGATGAGATATTCGGAATATCGATTGCAAGGCCTGGTTTCCTGGATCCGTTCTACAATTACGGCGCCATGATAGTTACGATGCCTGGATGGGAATTCGGGACGTTCTTCGGCGTCATTGCAGGCAACATTCTGCCCGTGCGTGCGGTCAGCGCACTTTCTGTCGCGCTATACGGTATGTTCCTGGCAGTAATTATCCCGCCTGCAAGAAAAGATAGGATCGTGGCCACGCTCGTGGCAATAAGTTTCGCGGCAAGCTTCATCTTTACCAAACTCCCGCTTTTATCAAAAATTTCAGCAGGCACACGCACGATAATCCTGACTTTTGCAATAGCAGGTCTGGCAGCGGTATTCTTCCCTGTATCCGAGGAGGAAACGAAGAATGAAGCATAACATTTACGTCTATCTCTTCGTTATGGCCGCCGTCACGTATGCAATACGCGTACTGCCACTGACGCTCATCAGAGACCAGATAAAGAACCGCTTCCTGCGTTCTTTCCTTTATTACGTTCCTTACGTCACACTCGCGGTCATGACATTCCCCGCTATCATCGACGCTACGCAGTCACCAATAGCCGGGGCTCTGGCTCTCATTGCCGGTATCGTCCTAGCGTGGCTTGGAGCAAGCCTCTTTCACGTTTCGGTCATTTGCTGTGTTGTTGTCTTTGTGGTCGAACTTTTCCTCTGCTGAAGCAGTATAATCAACTAACTTAAAGAAACTCTCATTCTGTTCAACCGAAAGGGTGAAATCGAATGGCGTTAAAGGACAAAAAATCGGCGCACATCAGCAAAGAGCTGCAGGCTTTTCTTGACGAGCTTGAAAAGCACAAAAAGGAAATGAAAAAACAGGGAATCATAGAGCTTGATTACGAACAAAATATGATAATGAAGGCCAAAATTGAACATCCGGAGTGGTTTTCGACTGCCCGAAAATATTTTTTTTGATGACTATAAGTCACAAAGCAGCAAAAGAGAGCCGAAAGGCTCTCTTTTTTACGATTTTTTACAAAGCTCCGCTTGTAAGATTTTGCTTTTTTATTCAGAGCGATACTGAAGCACTATGATAGACGAAATTATAAGCACGATGCCGATAGCGTTATTGAGCGTGAAGCTTTCACGAAAGACCAGGGCGCTTATGATAGTCGCGACCATCGGCTCGACAAAAGTCAGCAAAGCAGCTTTGCCTGTCTCCATATGTTCAAGCCCTTTAGTGTAAAGCAGAAAAGGCGTAAGTGTTGAAACAAGCACAAGCATGACTGCGTCCAGCGCAATGACGGGACTGGCTAAAAGTGTGCGCGCTATATCGGCCGGTCCGCAAAACGGCAGCAGAGCAACTGCGGCAAAGAGAAACGTGTAAGCGATGACAGTGAGCCAGCTGTATTTCCTCAGCGCAAAACGGCCGATCACAGTGTAAAGCGAATATGCAAAACCTGAGCAAAGCCCTGCAACCAGAGCGTAAGCCGTTATGTGCAGTCCTGTGCCCATGCTTATGATGCCGGTGATGAACACGCAGCCTAAAAAGGCAAGGAAGGTCGATGCCGCTTTTCGCGGCGTAAACTTTTCGTGGAATATTAAGCACGAAGACAGCATCGTAAAACACGGAGCTGTGTAAAGCAGTGTACACGCTACTGAAAGCGTGCTTTCCTTAATACAGATCAAATAGCAGATATTGAAAAATGCGATGCTGACTACACCAGTCCCGATGAAAAGCCCCGCGTCACGCAGATGGATCTTCAGAAGTTCCGGTTTCCTAACAGCGATGGCAGCGAACAGGACTGCAGCGGCAGATATGCATCGCACCTCCGTTATCTGCAGTGCAGAGAGCCCGGCCCCTGACAGAAAATGTGCGAAAAATCCTAACATGCCCCACGTTATCCCTGCCGCTATTACAAGCGACGGAGCCAGCACATGCCACTGACGGTCATCGATCCTGTTATCCATGCAAACATCTTCTTCCATAAAATTACAGCGAGGTAATTATACAGCTACAAGGCAGCAAATGTACGCGGCTTCGCGCTTGCCATTGTGCATCGCGGCACGTAGAATAAATGCAGCAGGATCAGACTATCGGAATGTGGTGATGGTATGGATTTTCAAAAAGGGCCCGAACGCATATGTTACAGAGATCTGGAAGGAAGGCTGCTCGCTGAGGTCGACTTCCCAACAAAAGACGGAGTTGCAGAAATAACGCATACATTTGTCGATGACGTTTTGCGCGGACAGGGCGTAGCAAATCAGCTGCTCACAGCAGCCGCGGAACAGATACGCGCATCCGGCCTGCGCGTGAAGCTAACGTGCCCTTATGCAAAAGCATGGTTCCCGAAGCATCCTGAATATTCCGACATGGTTATTCCCGAATAGGTTTTAAATATTTTAAGAAAAGAAAAACTGCCGCGCCGCGGCAGTTTTAATCTCTGACCAGATATTTATAAAGCGTTTCGTATAATTTATCAGGTTCTATTGGTTTTGAAAGGTGCGCGTTCATTCCTGCTTCCATTGTCTGCTTTATGTCTTCTTCAAAGGCGTTGGCTGTCATGGCAAGTATTGGAACATCTGCAGCGTCAGCTCTCTTAAGAGCCCTTATCGTACGCGCCGCATTAAGCCCATCCATTACAGGCATCCTTACATCCATGAGGATCGCGTCATAATACCCCTGAGACGCGGCGGCGAATTTTTCTACGCCTTCTTTGCCATTTTCAGCTGAATCGACTACGAATCCTTTGTTTTCAAGAATTTTTGCTGCTATCTCCCTGTTGAGAGGATTATCTTCAACAAGCAGTATTCTCTTCCCCATTATCTTTCCAGCGGCAAAGGCCTGGTCAGAGACATGTCCTTCAGTGTAGTCAACCAAACGGTATTCGTAAGGACTGGTGATAGTGAAAGCGGAGCCCTTGCCTAATTCGCTTTCAACTGTAATATCGCCACCCATGGCCAGCGCGAATTCACGCGCAAGAGACAGCCCAAGGCCTGTTCCCTGTATCTCTTTTGTGGACGGGTTATATTCTCTTTCGAACGGGACAAAGATTCTCCTCATAAACTCTTCGCTCATTCCGCAACCATTGTCCTTGACAACTATATTGCATACGCCGTGTCTGTCTTTTTCTGGTGCGTTATCTATAGTTATGGAAACTTTTCCGCCCACTTGCGTAAATTTATACGCGTTGTTGAGCAGATTCATGAGCATCTGCTTCGTGCGCATCGGGTCGGCCAGTATCTGTACGTTTGACGGGAAGTATCCAGGTTCCGGATATATGAAAGTGATGTTTTTCTCGTTCATCATCGGCCTTATCATTGTAATGCAGTCCTTGACGATATCGTTTGGAGAGATCCACTGTTTGTGCAGCTCAAATTTTCCGCTTTCGATACGGCTCATCTCAAGTATATCGTTGATGATGCCGAGCAGGTACTGGCTGGACGAATCTATCTCGCCAATGTATCTGCTGACTGATTTCTTGTCGTCTATCGCATCTTTGGCAAGTTTTGTCATACCTATGATCGCATTCATAGGCGTGCGTATTTCATGGCTCATGCTGGAGAGGAAACGGCTCTTCGCTGCACTGGCATCATTTGCGCTTTCAAGCGCCATACGCAGTTTCTCTTCGTTTTCTTTGCGTTCATCGACGCTGCGCGTCATTGTAACCTCCAGGATATCGATACCGTTTGGATCAGGTATAAAGATAACTGTCGTATGCAGCCAGTGAAGGACCCCATCATCGTCGTACTGGCGGTGCTCGAGCTCGATTTTTTTACTGCCGTTTTCATAGGCCGCAAGCAGATTTTTGCGCGAGAATGCCTGTTCAAACGGCTTCTTGTCTTCCTCTGGAACAGTAGATATCCCTATCTCAAGCAGGTCGTCAAATATTCCCTTGTCCGGTGCTGTATGGTTGGCTGCTTTCCCATATTCGATCATGTAATAAGTATTTCTTGTAAGGTTGACAGCTATGCACAGCGGGCTGATTTCTTTAGTTGCCTGATAGAGCATCTCTCTGTCGCGCGACTTTATCATCAACAGGTCCTGCCTCGCTGTGATGTCATAACCTACGCACATGACAGAAACTCTGTCAGTATCGGCGTGCTGCCTGCGTGCAACGTCGTGTATCCAGATGACAGAGCCGTCTTCTCTGAACATTCTGTACTCGGTCTCATACTGCTCGCCGAAGCTCTCTTTCATCTGATGGCTGATCTCTTGCATGACGCGTTCGCGGTCTTCAGCTACGATACAGTTGATAAGCCGTCCGTTGTTTTTGGAATTGAATTCTTCTTCGGTTTCGTAACCGAGATAATCCAGCATCCTTCTGTTTACGAAATATATAGGCAGGCCTTCTTCGATATAGAGGCCCATCATTCCGCCGGGAAGCGCAGCATTGAGAAGCTGATAACGGAAATCCAGCGATTCATACTGCTGCTTTGCAAGTTTATTTTCAGTGATATCGACTATCGTCACGTAGAACCAGCGCGTACCGTCCTCGCCGAGGATAAGGGAACCCATGTCGTGCACCCAGCACAGGCTTCCGTCTTTTTTTTCGATGCGGTACTCACAGAAGTCGTGGTCAGAGGCCGAGACCTGAGCCTCGATTTCCTTGATGACGCGTTCCCTGTCTTCGTGCCATATCATGTTTTCAAAACAGTTGTCGAATTTCTTTATGAATTCAGCCTTCGTGTATCCAAGCATTTTGCACATGTTGTCGCTGATAAAATCAAATAATCCGGGGCTATCGGCGCGGTATCTGAATATGCCGCCCGGCATCAGGTTGAGCATCTGCCCGCGTTCATTGGAAATACGCATCAGCTGGTTTATGGTAGCTGTTCTGTCAATGAGGACGCTGATGCAGGCTTTTTTGCCGTTCCAGTCGATCAGTCTCTGTTTTGTCGTGGAAGCGGCATCCGCACCGTGAGGGATTACTTTGCGCTCGCGAAATACGTCCGAAGGTATGTCATTGAGGAAGCAGCCATCGCACGGATGGTCGTTATGCCACATTATTTTATAGCATGGTCTGCCGATACAGTCGGAATTCTCTTTGCCGGCCAAATGAGCAGCCAGAGTGTTTATGAAAAGTATTTTCTTGCTTTCAATATCAGCGATGACAACCGCGTCGTTTGAATCATCGAGCAAAACTTCCGCGTTTGAACTGTTCAGCAGCGCATCTTTGAAACCGCCGATACTTTCCGGTTGAAGCCCGCAGTTGTCTATAAATGTCAATATAAGAGATGTAGCGTGCGCATCAGGAAAGGCTTTGCCGCTTTTCCAAGAATCAAGGACTGCGAGGTCGGTATGAAAAGATTCGGCTAGTCCTTCGTCTGTCAGAGCAAGCCTTTCTTTGATCTTACCCAACTCAGCCGAAAGAGTCATCTCATCAGCTCCATAACGTTTTCTGTAAATGTATTTAAGTTCATGTTCAGGTGTATACGGTGCATAAAAATCGTCGATCAGTCGAAATTGTCTAAAAAGACAAAATATCCAGCTAAAATCTACGCGTTACATTGTATCATAAATAAAAAAATAATATATAATCTGCTAAATGGCACTTTTTTATCAGATCACAGACTCTTGAAGGACGGAGACGCCGCTGATGGATACTTCAGCCACAAAGAGTGAGACTCGTAAAATATTGCTTTATACGCTCCTGATATTTCTGGCGCTGAGCATACCGCTTATATTTATCCTCTTCTACATGGAATCATACAATCTGGAGACCAGCAGAAAAGAGATATCTAACAGCGAGGTAAGGCTAATCGATGCCGAAAACTCGGTCATCGCCGCAAAGATAAGCAGGCTGACATCGGACATCCTTTACCTGCGCGATACCATCGATCTGGCTGGGATAAGCACATCAGGCAATGAAAAATTGAAAAAAGAGTGGATCGCTTTTTCAAACCGCCAGAAGATATACGACCAGATACGTTTCATCAACATGAGCGGGGATGAAGTGATACGCATAAATTACTATCCCAAAGGCGCGCTGTCGGTGCCAGAAAGGGACCTTCAGAAAAAATCTGACCGTTATTACGTCAGAGACTCCCTTTACATCAAAAAAGACCAGATATACGTATCAAAGCTTGACCTTAATATCGAGCATAAAGCCATAGAGCTCCCAATAAAGCCTATGATACGGCTGTGTACGCCATGCTTCGACACCGGCGGCAAGAGAATTGGCATCATTTGTATAAACTATCTTGCAAAAGACATGCTTGAGAGGATCAGCGTCCTGGCAAAGACCAGCCGCGGCTCGATATATCTGCTCAATCCAAACAGCTATTGGCTATACAACAGCCACAGCAGCAAATACGACTGGGCTTTCATGTACCGCGCTAAAGCCCAGCTTAACTTCGCTTCTATGTTCCCCAATGAATGGAAGTCGATGTTTCTCAACAGAACCGGCAACGGGACGCTGATAACAAAGAATGGATTTTTCGCATTTTCAAGGGCTATGACAGTCAGTGAATATCTGAATCCCATCCCGCAGGGATCTCTCGTCCTTGACGAAGGCAACTGGGTGCTGGTCTCACATATAAGCCCCAAAGGCAAAAACGCTGATCTGATCGTTTCAAGGAGTATTCCTGACACAATGTCTTTTGTTGTCAAGAAGAACGTACCCATGCTGCTTCTGGCTATTATGATGGCTATTGCAATTTCCTTCGCGATACGTGAGAAACAGCACCAGAGGGAAAAAATGAAATATTACTCCGAATTCGACGTCATGACAGGCGTTTATAACAGACATTCAGGATTCGACAAGCTGAAGACCGCTATTTATTACACAAGCGAAACAGGCGGCAAAAAATGCACTATTTGTTATGTTGACATCAATGGTCTTAAAGATGTTAACGATACTCTTGGACATGCAAGCGGCGACGAATTGATACTTACAGTTATAAACGTTGTACGTGCAAATATCCGCGGCAGTGATTTCATCATCAGGCTGGGCGGAGATGAGTTCATCATCGCTTTCATAAACGCCAATGCACAAAACGCAGAGATGGTATGGGGGCGCATCGCCGAAGAATTTAGCGCTATAAACAAAAAAGACGGGCGCAAATATCTGGTAAGCGTAAGTCACGGCATCGAGGAATGCGTGTTAGGCGAGCCGCTGGACGATACTCTTCATCGCGCCGATGAAAAAATGTACGCTGAGAAACGCGAAACTAAAAAGGGCCTCAAAATAGTGCTATAGAAACAGACCTTTTTCATCTGTTGAATAACAAACTAAAAGGATCCTCCGTCAAATACGGAGGATCCTTTTAATATTTACTTGTTTGTTATTTAGATTACCTTTTTCAGCGAATCCATAACTATCGTATTCTCTTCTGGCAGTCCTATCGAAATGCGCAGCAATTTTTCGCCACGGAACGGCAGCATACGTGTAAGGATACCGTCATCGGCAAGAGCCCTGCAGACATATTCCGTCCTATCGCCAAACGACACGAGGATAAAGTTGACCTGTGAAGGCAGAAATTTTATGCCTTTATCCGCAAAGAATCCGCAAAGTCTCGCGCGTTCTTCTCTTACAAGCGCGCGGCTGCGTTCGACAAATTCTGAATCGTCCAGCGCGGCCAGAGCTCCGGCTTCAGCTATCGTGTTGACGCAATACGGCTCGCGCACTTTGTACATGTAGCTGATCAGCCCCGGCTGCGCAGCTGCCCAGCCAACACGGAGACCAGCAAGACCAAAAATTTTAGAAAATGTCCTGCACACCATTAGGTTGGGATATTCTTTCAGAAGGCTGATGCCTGTCGGCTGCGGATCGTCAACAAATTCCATATAGGCTTCATCCAGTATGAAAAGCGCTTTTTCAGGCACAGCATCGAGCATACGTCTTATCTGCTTGATGCCAGCGACGTTTCCTGTCGGATTATTTGGGTTGCAGAAGCATATCATCTTTGTCTTAGCGCCGAATGCCTTGATGTAACCATCCGTGTCAAGTTCCATCCTCTCTGTCATCGGGACAACGACTGGCTTTGCTCCCATCACAAGTGCCGTGTCGCTGTAAACAGAAAATGTCAGCTCGCCGCACACAACCTCATCACCATGGTTAAGGAATGTGCGTCCAAGCATTGTAAAGACTCCGTCAAGACCGTTGCCGACAATTATCTGATCAGGCGAGAGCCCATGTTTTTTAGCTATCTTTTCACGGAGCTCTGTGCATGAACTTTCGGGGTATCTGTTGCCCATTGCAAGCTCGTCTGCCATAGCCGCGCGTGCCTTCGGCGAAACGCCGATGTTGTTCTCGTTCGCCGATATTCTCACGCGTGCCGGAGGCATTGGACCTGCGTCGTAAGCTTCAAGCCCGCGTTCTTCAGGACGCGCCATTTCATAAAATATTTTTTCGAATTTTTGGTCCTCCATAGAAATCAGCTCCCTGTCCTGAAATTTATGAGCTTCGCAAGTGCTTCTTCGGTATCTTTGAATTTGTATTCCGCTTCAGGCAGAAGGCTGCCTATAGCAGCAAAGTATCCCCTGCCAAACGCTTCATACGCCAAATAGTCGCTCGCTGTGTCGCCGAAAAATATTGGATTTTTGGCGCCGAAATGTTCGCAGAGAATTTCAAGCCCTTCAGGTGACGGTTTACACACACCGCTCTCCGAATGGACGACATTATCAAGCGGGAAATCCTGCCATTCAAGCATTTCTTCGCCAGCGGTGAGCTCTGGGATGTCTCTTCCCGTGTAAAGACCTACGGCCAAAGGCAGCCGGCTCCAGTGGCAATGCACCATGGGTGTTTCAAGGCAGTGCAGGCCTCTCGTCTTTCCATCGCCGAAATAGAGGTCGTTGCACATCACGCGCGATTCACGCCGCGGGACAAGATCCCCGTATCGCGAATGCACCCATGATTCTACAGTGCCGTTGAAAGTTTCGACCTCCTTTTCAAGATGCCGCGGCGATGGGAAGGCTTCTGAAAGTTTTTTGCTTCCGCTGGCCGCAGATATGGAAAGAAGCGCCCACGCAAGGTCATAATCGTCGTTGAATGCGCCGTGACGTTTCATTATATATTCGTGTTCTTCAGTGTAACCTTTCGAGTCGCTGATGCCTCCGCAGAATTTTACCCAGCCATTGAGAATTGTCTGGCGTATGACTTCCGGGAAAGAACGGGATACGTCAAGCAGCACCCCATCGACATCAAATATCAGAGCATCTGGCTTTTCTTTGAGTTCCATAGATTTCCTCCATATGTTTGCAAAAGCAAAGAACGTATGTTATTATATAGCCTGTTTTCAAAACTATCAAGCTAGCAGTTTATCACGATAGCACGTTATAAGAATCACAGGAATTATTTTGCGGACCGTAAGAATATATAATAGTAGAGAATAAAAATGAAACGGGGAATCAGGATGAACAGGAACCCAAAAGGATGCAGCAATATAGGAGGAACCGCAGCGGCAAAGCTGGAATACTGCCGCAACAGGGCGCTCGAACTCTTCGCGTTCTACGGCTACCGTCCATTCAGCCCAGCTGAACTGCAGCTCGTAGAAAATGTATGGGATAAAATTTCACCGGCACGCGCAGGCCGTCTTATCGCCCTTACTTCCCCGTTCGGCGAGCCGTGTGTGCTGCGCGGCGACTTGACGCTTTCCGCAGTTACATATCTTGCAAGCCATTTTCAGGATGAAGAGAGGCCTCTGCGTCTTTCATATGCTGACAGGATCTTTTCAGCCCCGAAGTCTCCAAAGCACAACTTGGAAGAGAATCAGGTCGGCGTGGAGCTGATCGGATGGGAAGGCGCAGGCGCAGACGCTGAGGTCATCTCATTGCTTCTGCGCGTGCTTGATGAGCTATCGATAGCTTCAACCGTTGTGCTAGGAGATATGTCAGTTATCTCAAAGATTTTTGCGAAACTTCCTGGCAATGCTGGCAAAGTCCTGACAGATGCGCTGCAGGACGGCTCATATACTTCCTACAACAATATACTTGGCGATATAAATATCCCCGACAATGACAAAAAGCTTCTATCGGCGCTGCCCCAGCTGAAAGGCAGTGTCTCTGTGATCAACGACGCTATGAAGATGTTAGGCGATCCTTCGATACTTATGCCGCTGAAAAATCTCTGCGATTCACTCGCAAAGCTAGGCTTTGAAAAACGCATACGCATCGACCTTGGGTTCATACGCGACCTTGGATATTACAGCGGACCGATATTCAATGTATATTCAGAGAAATCCGGCTCGCTTCTTGGAGGCGGCGGCCGATACGACGGCCTGCTTGCAAAAATAGGCATGGACGGTGAAGCTGCAGGTTTCGCGCTCAACCTCAAAGAACTGGCCGACTGCTGTGACGGCAGCCTGCCTTCGCCTCAGCTGATGGTCTGGTGCGGCAACTCCGATCCGTCTGACTGCCTGCTTTACGCCGATGAGCTGCACCGCAGCGGTGTATCATTCGAACTCAGCTGGCACAGAGACAAAGACGAATCCATGCGTATTGCGGGACTCAGAAAGTATAAGTGGTGGATAGATTTTGCAGATAAGAGAATATTTTCGCTCGACAGTGGAGAGTCCAGAAACATTGACTCATTCGATATGGGGGCGCTCTCATGCTGACATTTGCCCTTCCGACAGGACGCTCGCTCGACGGATGCATAGAATTGCTCGAAGGTGCCGGGCTGCCTGTAAACAACCTTAAAAATGCCGGACGCAATCTTGTCATAGAAGAGGACGGATTCCGTTATCTTCTTGCGAAACCGCTCGACGTTCCTGTAATGACATACTACGGTGCGGCTGATCTTGCCCTTGCTGGTAGCGATGTGATTTGCGAAGCCGAAATCCCGCTCGTAGAACTGCTAGACACGGGGCGCAGCAAATGTGTAATGGCAATAGCGGGACCTCAGAAAGCTGCGCAGAAATTCAGCGGGAATATATGCAAGCTCATGGGGCTGCGCGTTGCGACAAAGTATACGCATGTCGCGGAAAAGACTTTCAGTGACTGGGGTGTCCAAATCAAGATACTCAAGCTCAACGGCTCCGTGGAACTTGCACCTGCGCTTGGCCTCAGCGACTGTATCTTTGATATCGTTCAGACTGGCAGTACTTTGCGCGCAAACGGCCTCGTTGTAATAAGAGAAGTCATGCCTGTCTCGCTGCGGCTCATAGCAGGTTCAGGTGCCGTACAAACAAACTGGGGCTCGATGGCTTCTACCGTAGAAGCAATTAAAAAATTTGTAAATAAATGATCATCCACTGGAGATGACACTGATGAAGACATCTGTAAAACGCGATACAAAAGAAACACAAATATCTCTTGAGCTTGAATTTCCTGGCGAAGAGAGAAATATCGATATTGGATGCGGTTTTCTGACGCATATGCTCGACCTTATGTGTTATCGTGCGGGTATCGGAATCACGCTCAAAGCCAACGGCGACACAGAAGTTGACTTTCACCATCTAACCGAAGATATCGGAATAGCGATGGGACAGGCTCTTCGCGCCGTTGCCAAGACGGGGCCTATTGTGCGTTACGGATGGTGTCTGCTGCCGATGGACGGCTCTCTTGCGAGCATCGCGCTTGACTTCAGCGGGCGAGGAGGGCTTTGCTGGGGCGGAGAGTTTCCGACACAAAAGTGCAATGAGTTCGATATGGAACTTGTCCCTGAATTTTTCCGTGCGCTGACGCGCGAAGGAGGCATCACTCTGCACGTTGATCTGATAAGGACAGACAACTCTCATCACGCAGCCGAAGCTGTTTTCAAGGGCGTTGGCATGGTATTCAAAGAGGCGCTCCAGCCTTCAAAACAGGCTCCAAGCACAAAGGGGCTCTGGCTTTGATACTCTTTCCTGCAATAGACCTTTTCGGCGGTAAAGTCATCAGGCTTACTCAAGGTGATTTTTCATGCCGCTCTGACTATGACGTAAAGCCGCTTGAAGCTGCACTGAAATATCTCAAAGCCGGCTGTGACCACATACACATTGTTGACCTTGAAGGCGCGAAAACCGGGCATCCGTGCAACCTTGACACGCTCGCTGATATAGCGGCGCTCGGGATGTTTGTTCAGTATGGCGGCGGTCTTCGTTCGAAAGAATCCATACACGAGGCGCTCAGCGCAGGCGCAGACAGGGTAATGGTAGGAAGCCTGCTTTTTACAGACAGCAACGCCCCAGGTCAGCTCTTCTCTGAGTTTGGCACTGCCATCATGCCTTCAGTTGATGTCAAAGACGGCAAAGTAGTCTATAACGGCTGGCTCAACGGCACAGACACAGTGCCAGCTGATGCTATAAAAAAACTTCACAGTATAGGTTATAATGTTTTCCTCGTTACTGATACGGAACGCGACGGCAGCATGACCGGAACACGAACAGGCCTTTATATGCCTCTTATTGGCGATGGGTATGATATAGTTGCGGCTGGCGGCATCACAACAGCAAGAGACCTTTCCGAGCTTGCTAAAGCCGGAGTGAGCGCGGCTGTGGTCGGTAAGAGCCTTTACGAAGGCGGTATAACTTTATCAGAAGCACTTGATGCAGCGAAAGGCGGCGTTGAATAAATGGAAGGAATAGATTTCAAACAGATAAAATTCGATGACAGCGGGCTGGTGCCGGTGGTCGTTCAGGATGCGGTGAGCGCTGAAATTCTAATGGTAGCTTACGCAAACCAAGAATCACTTAAGAAAACGCAGGAATGCGGTGAGCTTGTGCTGTGGAGCCGTTCACGCAAAGAAATATGGCACAAGGGCGAGACAAGCGGCAGCTTCATGCATGTTAAAGAACTGCGCATTGACTGTGACGGAGACACTATACTTGCAATCGTTGAGCCTGACGGGCCTGCGTGCCATACTGGCGAACGCACATGTTTCTACCGCACGCTCTGGGGCAAAGCCGAATCGACAGACGCAACGTTTCTCGGCCGTCTTTGGTATTATCTCAACAAACGCAAAAACGACAACCCTGAAGAGAGTTACACAGCGCGGCTGCTGGCAAGCGGTGACTCACGCGTAGCGCAGAAAGTAGGCGAGGAGGGCGTGGAAACGGCTCTCGCATGCGCAACAAAAGATAAGGGCGGATTCCGTTACGAAGCGGCCGACCTTATCTACCATCTTCTTGTCGCATGCATCTCGGCTGGCGTTCCGTTCATAGATATACTCGGTGAACTTGCGTCACGTCACAAAAAGAAAACAGCAAAATGATCGCTATAATAGACTACGGAGCGGGAAATCTGCAAAGCGTACACAATGCTCTTAATTTTATAGGAGCGCAAAATACAATTGTGTCAGATGTAAAAAACATACTGTCGGCCGAAGCTGTGATACTGCCTGGCGTAGGCTCATTCGGCGCAGCGATGAACGAGATAAACAAACGCGGGCTTGCTGACGCGATAAAGACTGCGGCACGCAGCGGGAAACCCTTTTTCGGAATTTGTGCAGGCATGCAGCTCCTCTTTGATGAAAGTGAAGAGAGTCCTGAAGTTCACGGTCTGAGCCTCCTGCCCGGAAAAGTTAAGCTTTTCCCGCACGATAAAGAGCTGAAAGTTCCGCACATGGGCTGGAATTCGATAAAACACTCAAAAAACAGCAGGCTGCTTGGACATCTGCCCAAAGACAGCTATATGTATTTTGTCCATTCATATTACGTGAGCGCCGAAAAACGTTCAGACGTATCAGCAACTACGGAATATGCGGTTGAATTCGACTCGGCGGTCGAAAACGGCAATCTGTTCGGCTGCCAGTTCCATCCCGAAAAAAGCGGCGAGCTCGGACTTTCGATATACAGACGATTCGCAGAGCTCGCGGAGGAATCAAAGTAATGTATGCTCAGAGAATCATTCCCTGCCTAGACATAAAAGACGGACGTGTCGTCAAAGGCGTGAATTTTGTAAACCTGCGTGACGCAGGAGACCCTGTCGAATGCGCGAAGGCGTATGAGCAGGCAGGAGCGGATGAGATAGTATTTCTCGACATTACAGCAACGAGCGACGCGCGCAATACAGTGGCCGACCTCGTCAGGCGCGTCGCTGAAAAAGTATTCGTGCCGATAACAGTCGGCGGCGGTATCAGGACCGTTGACGATATTCGTTCAATTCTTCGCGCTGGAGCTGATAAAACTTCATTGAATTCAGCAGCGGTAAAAAATCCCAAGCTGATAAGCGACGGCGCAGATGCGTTCGGGAGCCAGTGCATAGTCGTAGCAATAGACGCTAAACGGAACGGCTCAAGCTGGGAAGTCTATACTGCAGGAGGGCGCATCCCGACAGGCATAGACGCACTAAAGTGGGCTGTGAGAGCTGAGAAACTCGGCGCCGGCGAGATACTTTTAACAAGCATGGACAAGGACGGCACAAAATCAGGCTACGACCTCGAGCTCACATCAAAAGTCAGCGAAAGCGTAGGCATTCCAGTTATAGCTTCAGGCGGTGCAGGAACTTACGAACATTTCTATGAAGCTTTCACGTCAGGCAAAGCCGATGCAGTACTAGCGGCATCTCTCTTTCATTACAATGAGATACCTATTCCTGAATTAAAAAAATATCTCAGGCAGAAGGGGATTTCAGTGAGACTGTAACAATAAATCATGCAGCAAAAAAGAGCAGGGTTTCCATTCCACCCTGCTCTTTTTATATTCAATGACCTACTTTATCCTTATCTTTGCTGCGTTTGCGTGGGCTGTAAGACCTTCGTTCTCTGCCATCACGACCGCTGTCGGCTCCAGTTTCTTGACACCTTCGGCTGTTACGTGCTGGAACGTGCAGACTTTCAGAAAAGTCATCACAGAAACACCGCCGGTATAACGCGCGGCGCCCATCGTTGGCAGAGTGTGGTTCGTACCGGCGTCGTAGTCACCGAACACTTCAGCTGAGCCCTGGCCGATAAACAGTGATCCATAATTGCGAAGTTTAGGCACAAGCGATTTTGCATCTTTGACGTTGAGCTCAAGGTGTTCAGGGGCTATATTGTTTGCGATATCGGCAGCTTCAGCCAGCGACCTGGCGATTATTATCCTGCCGTTGCGTTTCCACGACGCTGAAGCGATGTCTTTAGTGTTAAGAGTTGCAAGCTGACGCGCAACTTCCGCTTCAACTTTCTTAGCCAGTGTTTCAGAAGTAGTTATAAGTATGCCTGAGGCATCCATGTCGTGCTCTGACTGTGCCAGGATGTCCGCCGCAATGACCGACGCATCTGCACCGCTGTCAGCAATAATCAGTACTTCGCTTGGCCCCGCTATAAAGTCAATGCCCACTTTGCCGAATGCCTGGCGTTTTGCCTCTGTTACATATTTATTGCCAGGACCAACTATCATAGCAACAGGCTTTATGCTCTCTGTCCCATAGGCAACAGCCGCTATGGCCTGTGCTCCGCCTACGGCGTAAACTTCATCTACGCCAGCTATTTTTAGAGCGGCAAGCGTTGCGGGGTGAGGCAGCCTGCTGTTTTTCATCGGAGGCACCGCCGCGCATACCCGCTTGACACCAGCTACTTTTGCAGGAATCGCAAGCATCAGCGCGGTCGAAAACAGCGGATGATTGCCGCCTGGCACATAACAGCAGCACGAATCAACAGGTATGACGCTGTGTCCAAGCAAAACTCCCTTTTCCGTTTCAATGGCACGAAGCGGTTTGATGCAGTCGAGCTGGAGTTTCGCAAATTTTTTGATACTGCGTGCGGCTGTTTTTATAGCTTTGAGCAGCTCAGGTGAAATCTTTGATGCCGCCGCGTCAAGATCCCGCGCCGGTACTCTGAATTTTTTTGCAGCAAGACCTCCGAATTTGGCGTTATATTTCGAAACTGCAGCATCGCCGCTGGAACGTACATCGGCAATAATTTCTGAGACAGACGCAGACAGCGCAGCCGTCTCTTCTGCACAGCGCAGTTCAGCTTTTTTATAATCGTGCATTTAGATCACCTCGTATTTATTGTCATAACTTGTAACATAACATTTGCATATTTGAAAGTCAATTAGGGCTAACAATGATAAAATCAGCAAAAGACATGCATTAAAGGGGACTTCATGGATGAGAAGGAAAGACAAGGAAGTTATTTCACGTGAATGGATAAACTGCGTTCTAAAAGACGCTGCGTATATCGAGCTCGCCATGGCTGACAAAAGCGGCATTCCTTACTGCGTGCCTCTGTCTTACGGTTTTGACGATGGACACATCTATATCCACGGTGCCGCCGAAGGCAGAAAGATAGAGACGCTCAAAACAAACCCTAACATTGCTTTCAATGTCGTAGCGGAGGCTGAGCTTGTGCGCAGCGATGTGCCTTCCGATAATTCCGTACGTTACAGAAGCGTATCCGGTTCCGGCACAGCACATATCCTTGAGGACATAAGCGAAAAGAGGGCTGCGCTCCAGGCGCTGATGCACCACTATGACGGCCCGACCAGTCCGATGCCTGACGAAATACTGGCCGCAACAATGGTCGTGAGAATAGATATTTCTGAAATGACAGGCAAGAACAGCAATCCCTGATATAAGTTTCAGCTTATTTTTTGAATTCGCAGAGGAAATCCAGCGCTTCAATATAGCCTTGGAGTCCATGTCCTTTTATCGTTTTAATACAGGCCTCACGAACATATGATATTTTACGGAATTCTTCACGCTGGTCAGGGTCGGAGATATGGACTTCCACTGTCGGGATACCGACAGTTTTAACAGCATCCAGTATTGCAATGCTAGTATGAGTATATGCGGCAGGATTGATTATTATACCATCCACGCAGCGATAAGCTTTTTGTATCGCATCTACGATGGCGCCTTCATGGTTTGACTGAAAGAATTCCACATCTGCCCCAAGTTTTTCAGCCTCATCTTTTACCATACCGACAAGATCCTCGTATGTCTTATTACCATAAATCTCAGGCTCGCGCACACCCAGCATATTCAGATTAGGTCCGTTAATGACCAGTATTCTCACAGAAATCCCTCCAAATTTTTTCAGCGCATTCTGCCGGTGTCCTGTCGTTGTCGGCAACAGCATCGCGGAACCTTTCATAATATGGGCGCCTGTTTGCATACATTGCATCCAAGTCAGAACCTTCAGAAAGCGGACGACCTTTCCTTGCCAGAAATCTAGTGCTGCGCGCAATCTCGTATATGCGACCGTTCTGGCGCATCGGCAGATAATTGTCATGGTCTAAAACAGCTCCGCCGCCTGTTATTATAATTTTTCCGGTCTCCAGCCCAGCCTGTGATATGGTCTCTTTTTCCATCTTTCGGAATCCCTGCTCGCCGTATTTTTTGAATATTTCTGGTATGGCCATATCGGCATTTTTTTCTATCGTTTTGTCAATATCTATTATCTTGCGGCCCGATATTTCAGCAAGAACACTTCCTACAGAATTCTTGCCGCTCCCGGGCATGCCTATAAGAACAATATTTGTTTTTTTATGCAAAAGGTCACAAATCGTGTTTTCTACAGCATTATCATCTATCTCTTTTTCAAAGAAGATTTCTTCCGATGCTTTAGCCTGAGCAGCAAGCATTGTCAGACCACCGGCAGTTTTTATGTTTTTTTTCTGAGCCTCAACTATCAGTGCTGTGCGCAGCGGGTTGTATATCAGATCTATAACGCCGGACAGATTATCAAACACATTTATATCTGCTGCAGACACTCCAACATCAGGGAACATCCCGACAGGAGTCGCATTGACTATTATGTCTGTGTCCTTATGTATGGCAATGTTTTTATAATTATTCTCGCCACTGCGCGATATAGTAACGACTTTGCCAGCATTAAGCCTGCCAGCCGCATATTTAACAGCAAGCGATGCTCCGCCGCTGCCAAATATCAAAACTTTTTTACCCGCAAGATCTATACTGGCGCGTTTCGACATATAAACAAAACCGCAGGCATCTGTGTTATAGCCGATAAGCCTGCCATTTCGCCCAACTATCGTGTTGACGCTGCCTATCGCCCTTGCCTCAGCTGATATCTCGTCAAGATATCGCATGACCTCGCGCTTGTACGGTATCGTGACATTAAGTCCGCCTATTTTTTCATGTTTTTTAAAAAACTCGCCCAAGTCATCAGGCTCAATTTCGATAAGTTTATACCCTTTGCATCCCAGCGCATTGTGCAAGGTGACAGAATAGCTGTGTGCAAGTTTGCGTCCTAAAAGACCATAAATTTTATCTGCCATATCAGACTTCCGAATAACAGCCAAAGAATGTGAAACTTCCGCAGGTTCTCTCCATCTCTTCCAGCATCGGTATTACGCCCTGCTCAAGCACTGACGCGTCAAGTTCAATAAAGAACATGAATTCGAAGTTGCGGCCGGTAACAGGACAGCTCTCAAGCTTGCTCATATTGATGCCAAGCGCGGACGGCATCGCAAGTATGTCATAAAGTGCCCCCGGCTTGTTGTCACATGAAAAAACGAGGCTTATGTGGTTTGCCCCCGCGTATATACGCGGCTTCTTTGTAAACAGTATGAAGCGCGTGTAGTTATTATCGCTGTCCTGAATATTGTCGGCAGCGACTTCCAGGTTATATAATTCTGCACATTTGTGTGATGAGATCGCGGCAACAGACAAATCAGCTGACTCGTGCACCATCTTTGCCGCAACAGCGGTATTCAGGCATGGCTCTGTGCGGACGCCATCCAGCGACGCAAGATAACGGCCGCACTGGCCAAGCGCCTGTTCATGTGAATATATAACCTTAATGTCTGACAGTTTTGTCCCAGGTTTTACAAGAAGCTCATGACGAATACAAAGACGTGTCATGCGTACTATAGAAAACCCTTTGCGCTGCATCAGCTCGTAAACGGGCCGCACCGACCCATTAGAGCTGTTCTCTATTGGAAGCAGGCCGTATTCACAGAGTCCTGACTCAACCGCATCAAACACAGCCTCAAAAGTTTTTACATATACTATATTTCCGCGCGTCAGCAATTTGTCACACGCTTCCTGAGAATTTGCGCCTTCTATGCCCTGGCATGCCACGGTTCCAGTGTGCGGGAACACTGCGCCGCCGGCGTCTAGGCCGTTGTTTATATATTCACGTACTTTTGACTGACGTGAAATAGTTTCCGCCTGACGGGCACGTGAAAGTTCAAATAACGTTGAAAAGAGGCGATAGACATAAATCGAATCCCTGCCAAGCCCTTCTGTTACATGGGCCAATATTGCACGTTCCCTGTTCTTATCTAGGATAGGCATTAAATTTTTATTTTTGTATTCGGCGATTGAATCCGATAGCTTCATTCTATTAAGGAAGAGCGAACGCATATCGTCATCTATAGCATCAATATTATTTCTTATCTCTTCTATTTCCATCTACATTGCACCTTCTTCTAAAAGCATATCAAGCATAACAAGCATTGCAGCAGATTCAACTGCAGGCACGGCTCTTAAAACCACGCAGGGATCATGTCTTCCCTTTATCGCTAATTCCGCTGCTTCCATTTTTGATAAGCTGACTGTTATTTGCGGACGTCCAATTGACGGCGTTGGCTTTACCGCCACACGGAACACTATGGGCATTCCATTTGTGATTCCGCCCTGCAGTCCGCCGCTGTTATTTGTCTTTGTAGCAACAACGCTGTTTTCAATCATGAAAGCATCGTTAGCTTCTGATCCGCGCATGTTTGAAATAGCAAAACCAGCACCGAATTCGATACCTTTTACTGCTGGGATGCCAAATACCGCGCAGGCAATTCTATTTTCAGCCCCATCAAACATCGGTTCGCCGATCCCGGCAGGAACTCCTATGATCGCGCATTCGATAACACCGCCAACTGAATCAAGGTCCGCTTTTGCCGCATTTATGTTTTTCACCATATCATTGCCATTATCGTCGTTTATGACCGGCATTTTTTTAGCAGCAATGCTATCAAACAACTCTTTGCAGGGTCTGAGCGGGAACGGAACATCTTCAACACCGGCCACTGAATACAGATGCGCACCGGCAAATATGTTATGTCTTGCAAGTATCTGTTTTGCTATACCGCCAGCGGCACATAACGGTGCAGTCAGCCTACCTGAAAAATGCCCGCCTCCGTTCATGTCCGCAGCGCCATGCCATTTTGCAAAGGAGACAAAATCGGCATGAGACGGACGCGGTTTATCCAAAAAGTCTGAATAGTCACTTGAATGCATGTCGCCATTCTCTATCATGATGCACAGAGGAGCGCCGTTAGTCGCACCGTCTTTTAGACCAGAAAGAAATACAGGGACATCTTTCTCTCTGCGTGCCGTCGTCAGGTCATTCACGCCAGGCCTGCGGCGGGACATAAACATTTGCAGTTCTTCCTGGTCGACACGTTCTCCTGCAGGCAACCCGTTTATGACAACTCCGACAGCTTTGCCATGCGACTCGCCAAATACAGAGATCTTAAGCCTGATTCCGAATTCAGATGACATCGTATTTGCCTCCCAGCTTTTTAAAATCTTCAAAAAATGACGGATATGATTTTCTGACAGCTTCAGCACCATGTATAACAACAGGACCAGTGCAGAAACAAGATGCCGCCGCAGCAGCCATAACGATACGGTGGTCACCGCAGCTGTCAACTATTCCGCTGCTAAGCCCTGTGCCGCGTATGTAAATACCGTCTTCTGTCTCCTTAGCAAAACCACCCAGTGCGTTTATCATCGCCGCAGAAGAAGATATCCTGTCGCTTTCTTTAAGGCGCAGCCTTGTTCCGTTATAGAAACGCGTTTCACCATCGGCAGCCGAAGCAACAACTGCGAGTGCGGGCAAAAGATCGGGCGTATCAGCAATGTCTATTTCACATCCGCTGAGTCTGCCGCCTCTCACAGCAACATATCCTTCTGCACTGCCAACATTTGCGCCTAACCTGCGCATTATGCCGCACAAAGCGGCGTCGCCCTGCAGTGAATCCAACTCCAGGCCGCTGACAGCAACTTCTCCGCCGGCAGATCCTGCCGCGAAAAATACTGATACATTGGACCAGTCGCCGCCAGGTCTGACATTGCCTGGTGAAATATATTTCTGATGTGTTATCTCATAGCCATTTTCAATATTATTTATAACAACACCGAATTTAGCAAGACAGCCCATTGTTATATCTACATATGGCTTCGATTCAAGTTTAGTTGTAAGCGTTATCAGGCTTTTCTCATTAATGAGTGGAAGCGCAAGCATCAAACCTGTTATGTACTGTGAGCTCACATCTCCACTTATACGATATTCACCGCCGGATAAATTTCCTGATATATTAAATGGAATATTATGTGAGCTGAACGAAATGCCATGTTCTTCCAATACTCCGGCAAGTTCTAAGATAGGTCTGTCAGGCAGCCGGCCTCGGCCGCAAAAATAGCCGTCTATGCCACAGGCAGCTGCCACTGGCAGAATAAAGCGAAGTGTAGAGCCGCTTTCTGCGCAATCAAAAAAGGCTCTACCCTGATTACCCTGATTTTTTTGTGCAGGCTTAACAGTAATATATTTGCCATCAATTTGCGGCTCGGCGCCAAGACCGGATAAGCACGACATAGTAGCTTCAATATCCTGCGAAACAGAATTAAGCTGCAGTTTTGTTTCCCTGTCTGCGAGCGCTGAACATATCAGCAGGCGATGAGCCTCAGATTTTGACGGGACGGCTTCTACAGTTCCATGCAGCACTGACGGGAATATTTTGATATCCATAATCAGGCCTCAAGACCGGCATTGAATATTTTGCAAAGCTGATCTGTAGGTACGTTTTTCAGCACACAGTTCCCTATTCCTCTGGGTATTACGAGCGTTATCTCACTGCCGCTGCGTTTTTTATCCGACATAGCCGCATCAGCAAGCTGACTTGCGGAAAAATCAGTTTTAACAGGCAGACCGTTTTTCGTCAGGACACGCTCTATTCTCTGCGCACAATCCTTGCTGCCAAGACCAAGTTTCGCAGCTGCACGTGCAATTATAGCCATTCCGGCGGCAACTGCATGTCCGTGGCGGACTTTATAGCCGCTTAAAAGTTCTATCGCGTGCCCTGCGGTGTGTCCCAGGTTCAGGACCTTGCGAAGGTCTTTTTCGCCTTCATCCTGTTCGACGATTTTTCCCTTGTATGCAACACATCTGGCAATGACATCACAGATATTTTCTTTTGCTGTGTTTTTTTCAAAAGCAGAGAAAATTTCTTCTCCTGCCAGCACACCTGTTTTTATCGCCTCCGCCGCTCCGTCGGCAAAAGTATCGTCTGTCAGTGTCGAGAGTGTATTTATATCGCAGATGACAGCTTCAGGCTGAATGAAAAGACCGGCCAGGTTTTTGCCTGATTTTAAATCTATTGCTGTCTTACCGCCGACAGAAGAATCCACAGCAGCCAGGAGAGTCGTCGGAATCTGAATGTATTTGATGCCGCGCATGTAGCATCCTGCTGCAAAGCCAGCCATGTCGCCGACCACTCCGCCTCCCAGTGCGACAACGGTATCGCTTCTTGTCATGCGGTTTTCGGCAAGGAATTCAAGTATGTCGGAAAATGTCTCAATACGCTTCGACATCTCGCCAGCTGCAAAAACAAACGGGACAGCTCTGATGCCTGACACGGACAAGCTTTCCATCACAGCGGGAAGATATAGTTTTTCAACATTTGAATCTGTGATGACAGCTACCGCTGAACTTCCAGCAGTGTTTTTGACCATTCTGCCGCATTTGCTCAAAAGTCCTGCCCCTATGGCTACATCGTAACCGCTACTGGCGCTGACCCTGATCTTCTTCTCTTCCATCAGTTGCCACCAGCCTCTGATTTCTTTTCGCGGCCTTCTTTCAGTATCCTGCGCAGCGCTTCTTTGTCCCCATTTTTCAGCGCACTTTGATATTCTGATAAGTGGCTGATGAGAAGACCAAGCTGGCACGACAGAAAATCAGCGTTGTCAAACATCAGCTCTGTCCATGTGTCTTCATCAAGACGTGCTACACGCGTCATGTCACGGAAACTGCCTGCTGAAAACCCTCTGCACTTCAAAGCATCCGGAGAGCGCACATAAGCGCTTGACACAACATGTGCAAGCTGAGATGTGTACGCGATAATACGGTCGTGCTCCTCCGGTGTCGTAAACGTCAGCGATGAGAATCCTATGTCGATGAAAAATGATTTCAGCGTTTCAAGCATATTCATATCCGTCTTCTCGTCAGGTGTGATGATCATCGAAGCGCCGACAAAAAGATCGTCGGCAGAGTTGACAAACCCGCTTCGTTCTTTGCCTGCCATTGGGTGCCCGCCGATATAAGAAAATCCATGTTCGGCAGCAATAGATGAAAGCTCTCGGACAACAGCACGCTTGACTCCGCACACATCGACAACGATAGCCTCATGAGGAATCGCGCAGGCGTGTGCTTTTACCCAGTCAACAGCATCCTGCGGACGCAGAGCTACAAGCACGATATCGCAACTGCTGAGTTTCTTGTCTGTCAGCTGTCCGTCTATCGCACCGCATAAGCGCGCCAATGTCATAGTCTCCTTATCCTTATCAGCAGCGAAAACAGTATGCAGAGTGCGTGATTTTACACTCTTTGCCAATGAACCGCCTATCAGGCCAAGCCCTATTATCGCTATGTTCATTTTGCGGCGTCCATAGTTTTCATAAATTCATGCATCCTTGTCATGTCTGCAGCTACTTTCGCAAATATCTCAGGACGCAGAGACTGCGGTCCGTCACACAAAGCGTGCTCAGGATCGTTATGGACTTCTATGAGGAGCCCGTCTGCTCCTGCCGCTACAGCAGCAACAGCAAGCGGCGGAACAAGCCCCCATTTGCCTGTCGCATGGCTGGGGTCGACGATTACAGGAAGATGCGTAAGTTTATGCAGTACAGGTATTGCAGCAAGGTCAAGTGTATTGCGCGTGTAAGTTTCAAATGTTCTTATACCGCGTTCACAAAGGATGACGTTCTGATTTCCGCCGGCCATTACATATTCCGCACTCATCAGCCATTCTTCGTAAGTCGATGACAGACCTCGTTTTATCATAACAGGTTTCTCCTGTGAGCCAAGGACCTTAAGCAGGTTGAAGTTCTGCATATTTCTTGCTCCGAGCTGTATCACATCAACATCTTTAAAAAGCGGAAGCTGTGATGCATCCATGATTTCAGTCACTATCGGCAGACCTGTTTCCTGCTTTGCAAGCTTCAGAAGCTCTATGCCGTCGGCGCCAAGTCCCTGGAATGAATACGGCGACGTGCGCGGCTTGAAGGCGCCGCCGCGAAGCATTGTGGCTCCTGATGCCTTAACTGATTTCGCTACAGTAATTATTTGTTCCTCCGTCTCAACAGAACACGGGCCGGCCATTATAGTTAGCGTACCGCCGCCTACCTGCGTGTTGCCTACTTTAACGACAGTATCTTCGGGATGGAACTTCCTGTTTGCGTTTTTGTACGGTTCCTGCACACGTTTTACATCCTCGACGATATCAAGCGCAGCGATCAGGTCAATATCGAGGCTTGAAGTATCCCCTACAAGACCTAGTATCATCTTCGACGTGCCAAGGCTCGTATGGACATCAATGCCCTTTCCTTTGAGCCAGGTGATAAAACTTTCAAGCTGTTCCTTGTTTGGATCTTTCTTCAGTATTACGATCATGTTGCTTCATTCCTTTCGTTTTCTATTCAAAACAAAAAAATCCGCAGCCTTTTGGCTGCGGATTTATGAACTTCAACTGTTTCTTGCTTTAAAGCATCACATACCCTTATGCAGCCACACCAATTTTTGCTTTGCCCCAAAAGTAATAATAGGCAAAGTAAAAATAACGATATTCTGCATTTTTGCATACGTTCTGCTTCATTTATCTATCTCCATTTCCCAAAGCCAGTTTAAAATAACACATTTTCTAAATAAAAGAAAGAGTGTAACAGAAAAAATATTTTATTCTCCGCTGTCCGGATCAGCGCGTTCCGGGATATATTTCATGCGCACGAGCAGTATTCTGTGATTCTGAACTTCAAGAACATGTATATCCCAGGCACCGTAAGTTATCGTTTCGCCCTGCTTTGGGAAGTTGCCTGCAAGCTCAAGGACCATCCCTGCGAGCGTATCTACTTCCTCAAACGATTCGTCGAACGGATATTTGAGAGATTCAGAAAGATCCTCGAGATTTACCTGTCCCTGTACGAGGTAGGAGTTCTCAGATTCCTTGAGTATCTCCGGCGTCTCTTTGTCGTACTCGTCCTGAATGTCACCAACGATTTCTTCGATGAGGTCTTCAAGCGTTATCACACCGGCGACCCCGCCGTATTCATCAACAACAACAGCCATGTGCTTTTTCGATTTCTTCATTATTTCAAGAGCTTCGTCCGTCTTCATTGTTTCAGGCACAAATATAGGTTTGCGCATGAGGTCTGTTATAGACGTCTGTTTCTGTTTAGCGAGAGGCGCGAGAAGATCCTTGGCGTAAAGAATACCGAGTATGTTATCCAGGTCCTCGCGATAGACAGGGATGCGTGAATGCCCGCTGTCCATGAATAGCTTAACGGCTTCTTCTATAGTTCCGTCTTCTTCTATGGCACACATGTCGATGCGAGGCGCCATTACCTCTGAAACGCGCGTGTCTTCGAATTCGATGACACCGTGTATCATTTTGCTTTCGCCCTCTTCAAGCGCTCCGCTCTCGCTGCCTTCTGTTACGATATGGTCGATCTCTTCGCGTGAAACGAACGCGCTGTATGAAGAAAGGTTAAGGCCGACTATTTTGCCTATCATCCTGAGCATCAGCTGTATCACAAAAGTTATCGGCCACATGAGAACATTGAGAAGGCGCAGCAGCGGAAGGTTTCTCAGAAGAGTAGATTCCTTCTTTGCGATAGCCACATTTTTTGGAAGTATTTCACAGAAAACAACTATCAGCGCCGTCATTATAAGGACAGCGTAAGCAGGGCCGAGAACACCGAAAATACGTATAGCTACGGAAGTAGCTACAGCGCTTGCCGCTATATTGACAAGATTATTGCCTATGAGCGTTACATTTATAGCCTGAGGCGTGTTGTCGATGAGCCACAGAAGGCCTTTCTTCTTATCGGGGTTTTCATCGGACAATGTGAGAAGTTTTCCTTTGCCTGCCGCCGTTATCGATGTTTCGGTCGCGCTGAAATAGACCGAGAACAGCATTAAAACAACGAGCAGGATAATACTGCCGGATATATCAGGATCCACTAACAATCATCCTCCTAAGGATTAAGCGCACATCTTTGCGCGTTATTTATATAGCATACCACAATCGGCAGATAATTATAAAGCATCTGTCAACTTTGGTGCAGTCTCAGCAGTTTCCTGCGGCTTCTGGGAATATTTCAGTTACACGGTCAAGTATGCCGTTCAGATGAGCAATCGCTGTGCCGTAGTTAGTGATCGGAACATTCTCGGCCTGCGCGCGTATAAGGCGCGACATGAGCTGACGGCGCGTGAACATGCACCCGCCGCAATGAAGAATAAGTGCATAATCTTTTAAATTATCAGGAAAATCAAGTCCCGTCGCAATATCCACAGTAAGCTCCTGACCAACTTTCTCACGCAGCCAGCGCGGAAGCTTTTCGCGTCCGATATCTTCGCTGAGCGGCGCGTGTGTGCACGCTTCAGCAATGAGGACTTTGTCTGACGGCTTGAGCACGTCTATCTTGCGCGCTCCGCGTATGAATGCAGCCAGGTCACCTTTGCTGCGCGCCATTATTATCGAAAATGACGTCAGCGGGACAGAACGCGGCAGAAGCGCATTGACCTTTCCGAATACCTGTGAATCGGTTATGACAAGGTCAGGCAGATTTTTCAGCGATTCCAGCATATGTGGGAACTGATCCATCGTCGCCATAAGCACCAGCCCTTTGTTGTCCAGAACATCGCGAGTGACCTGGACTTCAGGAAGTATGAGCCTGCCCTTAGGCGCCTGGATATCTTGCGGTGCAACAAGTACAACGCGAGCACCTGTTTTTATAATGTCACCTACAAGTGTCGGAGCTTCAAAATCTGTCGGCGCAGCAGAGACTATCGCAGACATTAAAGCTGTGCGGTATTTTTTGTCTATGGTGCTGACTGCCGTAAAATCTATTTTCAGTTCGTCGGAAAGTTTTGCGCGCAGTGTCTCTGCATCATGCGCTGAGACTTTATCTATCTGGCTGAGTACACCAAGCACTGGCATTTTGCGTGCCTGAAAATCTGAGAGCCATTTTCTCTCCGCTGAGATGTCGTCGGCATCGTCAGCCGCGATGACAAGCAGGGCAAGGTCTGTTCTGTCAATCATCTCTTTAGTGCGCGCTATGCGCAGCTCGCCAAGGTCTCCTGTATCGTCAAGGCCTGCCGTGTCGATGACAGCTATCGGGCCAAGAGGAAGCAGCTCCATGCTCTTGATGACAGGGTCTGTTGTGGTACCTGCGTGTGCGGAAACAAGCGCAGTCTCCTGGTCTGTGACAAGGTTGATAAGGCTGGACTTACCGGCATTTCTTTTTCCGTAAAACCCTATATGGAGCCTGTTCGCTCGCGGTGTGTCCTGCATTCCCATTATTTTTCCTTCAGCTGCTGGCGCGGGTATCTCTTTTTGTCCTCAGCGTCCATTTTTTTATAATATTCTTCTATCTTATCAAGGATGTATCTGCGCTTTTCTTTTTCGCCAAGCTCTGCAGGAATTTCTTCCATATATATAGGCTTGCCGAAATTGACATAAACTTTTCGCGGGCGTGGGAACGTCATTGCTGGTGACATTGCGCGGAAAGTTCCGCCGCACCATGTTGGGATGACAGGCGTTCCGGTCTTCATAGCAAGTATCGCAACACCGCCTTCAAGAGGTTCCAGTTCACCTGTTTCGGTTCTGTGACCTTCCGGGCAGATGAAAACGCTGCTTCCGTCTTTCAGGAAGCCCATCACGAGGCGAAGCAGTGCGGCAGAGCTGTTCTTGTTGTCCGGCGAGACAGGCACAGCACCAAGTGCGCGAATGAGCCAGCCAAATATTGGAACTTCGAAAAGTTTCTCCCACGCGACAAACCTCAGATGGCGAGGGTATATCCCGAGCGCCACGGCAGGCGGATCGAGATAGCTCGCATGGTTGGAAGCTAGTATAACAGGCCGGCCCGCTGGAATATTTTCAGCGCCTGATGACGCAAAGCGATGATAGATTTTAAAATAAAGCCAGACGATAAATCTTGCAATTTCATAAAGCATAGCAATACCTCCATTGTTTCTCTGTTTCGTTTCGTAAGAATAACGCAGTAGATATGCAAAAACAAGTTAAAATTTGCGCTTTTATCCATTTAATAAAAAAACTCTACAGTGTATAATAGCAATTCGATCTCAGAATGACAGAGCATCATCCCCGCACAACCTGCGGAGAGAAATGGAGACATCACATGACAGACGGTCCTGCTGTACAAAACAAGCTCGATATGACAGCCGCTGACGAAGCTATCATCAGAGATGCTGTTGAAGACGCTTTGAAAAACATGGGCATTCGTCCTAAAAATTCAACTCAAGATGGAGGGCTAAAAATGGAGCAGATTCGCACACTGGACAAACTAGTCGACTACGCCAAGAGCGTGGGACCGAAAAGGCTGAGCGTTGCGTGCGCTGAAGACAGCATCGTAATGGACGCGGTCGAAAAAGCGCGCAAAGAAGGCATGATAACCGGTATTCTCGTCGGCAACGCTGACAAAATACGCGAAGTCATGCAGAAGATGGGCATCGACGCCGGCAATTACGAAATCGTAGATGAAAAGGGCGGCCCAGCCAAAGCAGCAGTAAAGGCAGTCGAAGTCGTTTCATCAGGCAAAGCTGACATCCTTATGAAAGGCATGCTCGAAACAGCGGATTTTCTGCGCGGCGTGCTCAATAAAGAGGTCGGCCTCACCGTCGGCAAGAAGATACTTTCCCATTCGTACATCCACCAGATCAAGGGATATGACCGTCTCATTTTTGTAACGGACGGTGTTTTCAACGTATATCCTGAACTTACAGAAAAGATAGCCATTGTGAACAATGTCGTCGCACTCTGCCATTCCTTCGGCATTGAATGCCCGAAGATCGCAGGGCTCGCAGCAGTCGAAGTCGTCAATCCCAAGATGCCTCCGACGCTCGATGCGGCAGCGCTCACGATGATGAACCGCCGCGGCCAGATTAAGGGCTGCCTTATCGATGGGCCTCTCGCGCTCGACAACGCAGTTTCACCGGAATCGGCACAGCACAAGGGCATCAAATCAGAAGTCGCTGGCTACGCTGATGTCCTCCTTGTTCCAGACATCGAAGCCGGCAATATTCTGCTCAAGTCGATAGTTTACTTCTCAGAGAACAGAACAGCTGCCATCGTCCTTGGCGCAAAGGCACCGGTCATCCTCTCGAGCCGTGCTGACTCAGCAGATACGAAGTTCCTCTCCATTGCAACAGCAGTTGCTGTAGCAGCTTTTAAAAAATAGCCAGATGAAAGCGGGCAGATTCTGCCCGCTTTTTTCATGATGGAAAGAAATTTCGAAACGGAAAATATAATTCTTAAGGGAACGTTCGGCGACGGCGAGTTGCGTGTTTGCTGCTGCCTCCCTGCCAAGTCCAACGGGACTCAGGTGGTACTGCTCCATGGTGTTCACAGCAGCGCAAATCTTTCGCATGAGAACAAATTCCGAACACTTGCCGGACTTCTGACTTCACGCGGATTTACGCCATGGCTCGTCGAAACAAGCCGTATAGTCCATGACCGCCTTTCATACGGGACCGATGCGGCTTCGTGGATAAAAGACGCGTTCAGCGGCAAAACTTTCGCGCAGGAACAGGAAGACGCTTTCATAGCTATCCGAGACATTGCACGCCGCGCAAAAGGCGCGCTGCTTTGGGTATGGGGGTTCTCGCTCGGCGGTATAATAGCAGCTTCATCCGCCGCAGGGATACTTGCACCGCACAACGACGGCAACCCGGCTATCGACCGTCTCATTGTGAGCGGTACAGGGCTCTACTGCCGTAAAAAAGCCGAATGGATGCTCAACCTCCCGATCCTCTCCACCATGCGCGAAGCTATTGCTCCCGATCTGCTCCAAAAAGTCGCAACTGACAAAATCATCGCATTTCGCGGCGAACATGACGAAATATTCTCAAAAAAAGCATGCATGGACTTTCTCAATGCAATAAGACTTCCAAAGGAAGCAAAACTTTTCCGCACAGTTAAGGGCGCAGACCACTCTCTGCGCAGCAGAGACGGGAGACCAGACCCAGGCATTATGGAGGAAATGGCGGATTTTGCAGCCGGTGTATGATGCACAGGAATTTCATAAATTTTGTTGATAGATATACACAAGGGCTGTCTTCTACGTCTGAAGACAGTCTTTCTAGTGCCGGACAGTTTCCCAACAAGACTGTCACTGCAAGGCATGCCACCGTTCCATACGTGTTTTTAATTTTTACTTTGATGTTTATCTCACTTCAGCCGGTCAGCAAATGTTTTGCAAAAGATATCGACTACCAATCATTGCAGGAAGACCCAATAACTAACGCTTACAAGAAATTAAGATCCAAAGGCAGGATCGATATCATCGTAAAGCAAACAACAAAAGAAACGCCAAGAACTTCAAGACAAAAGACCGCTAAAGCAAAAAAGCAAAACCCAAAAACTGCCCAAACAGAAAAATCTGCGCGTCAAATACTTCAGGATAATCTGTATCCCGCAAGCACAAATACCACCAGCCAGGATACCATCAGTCCTGATATTTCACGCCCGGACAGCGGTATTTCAGAAGATATTGCCGTGCAGACAGCCAACATGATATGGCCGGTAAAAAACGGATACGTCTCCCGCAGCGTCAGCAGCAGGCACAGCGGGACAGACATGATAACGTCAGAAGGGACTCCGATATATGCAGTCCTTGACGGCATTGTGGAAATAGTAACCGACGGAGGCAAAAACTTTCGCGGCTACGGCAACACGACGATAATCAATCACGACGGCAAGCTGTGGTCATTGTACTCGCACTGCTCCGCGCTCTACGTGCGCGTAGGGCAGCACGTTAAATGCGGGGATAAGATAGCCGCTGTCGGCAGCACGGGACGCGTAACAACATCTCACCTCCACTTCGAGCTGCGTGATTCCGGCGGCAATCCGCTCGACGCATTGAAATACCTGCCAGCTGAAGGGGCATTACCTCAGACTTACGTAAAACATTAGCAAAAAAACACCACAATAAAACAAAATTACTGCCCGAAATAAAATCTCGAAAAATCTAAAAATAGTTCTATAGAACTATATATTTCTGTGGCATGCAATGTATAATTCAAGCTGCAGATTCGGACGAATGTTTCTGCAGCTTTAAAAGCACCTTGACAATCCAGACCCCAATAATTCGCTTAGATTTCTGCGTAGACCCTTGATGGCAGGAAAGGAGATGACAACCAACCCCCGCCAATACAGGAGAGCAGAATGACAAGGCAAGTGTGAAGCAAAGGAAAAGCTGAAGACGACTAAAACAAGGCAACTATGGAGACTTGGATAGGAATCAACGGCAGCCCCGGCGCGGAACATTTGCGCAATAAATAAAACACAACCAAGGGGGTTGTACATTACAATGAAGAAATTTATGGCAATACTCGCAGTAGTAGCAATGGTAGCGTTCGCGGCTCCTGCATTCGCAGCCAACCCGTTCGCAGACGTACCGGCAGGCCACTGGGCATATGATGCAGTAGCACAGCTCGCAGCCGACGGACTTATCTCCGGCTATCCTGATGGCGCATTCAAAGGCGCACGTCAGGCCACACGTTATGAAGTTGCAGCAATGGTAGCCCGCGCAGTAGCACGCGGCGACGAGCTCCATGCCAGCAAACAGGACCTCGAACTCCTCAAAAAGCTCGTCATGGAATTCAAAGACGAACTCGATGCAATGGGTGTAAAGGTCAATAAGCTCGACAAACGCGTAAGCACGCTTGAGAAGAACATCGGCGGCTGGAAGCTCTCCGGTATCCTTCGTTTCGACGCAAAGCACACAATGGGCGATGCAAGAGATGACGCAGCTTCACAGTGGTCAACTGGTAAGAGCAATGATGAATGGACAAAGGAACAGGCTCGTCTTTTCTTCCGCAAACAGATAGACGACAACACCTACTTTGATTCACAGTATCGTATCGGCGCTTGGGCATCAGGCCAGTATTATTCAGGCGGGAAAACGACTCTTAAGTATACGGACGCAGATGGCAATGTTAAGACACTCAAGAACGTTGCACTTATCGACAAGTCGCAGCGTCATAAGGGCCGCGGTGAAAGCTTCCAGCAGTCATGGAACAAGTTCTTCGTCCAGACAAAGCTTCCTTATGACATTACGTTCAGAGTCGGCCGTTTCCAGGAAGACTTCGAAGATGATGCCGGACTTTACATCGATGAAGATGCAACGATCGGTGACTGGCGTACAGATGGTTTCGGTTTCAAGAAGAGCTTTGGCAACCTCCAGGCTAACCTTATACTTGGACGCAACAACAGCGGCGAATACAGAAACTATCTTATGGGTAGCAACTATAACCAGTATGTCGCACAGGGTAACCTTATGTGGAAAACCGACAAGTTCATGCTCGGTGCCATGGATTACTACCAGAGAGGCGACGGCAAATATTCCGATTACCATATGAACACTCTCGGTGTTTATGGCGGAGTAAACTTCATGGATGGCGGCATTGCACTTAAAGGCATCTACTACTGGCAGAAGTACAGTGATCAGGGATCAGCCGAGGAATGGGACACAACTTTGAATGATAGAAAGACAACTGTTGTCAACAACCTCGACAAAGATCAGCATTCATGGAAGGCAATACTCGACGTCAAACAGTCAGTCCTTAAGTTCACATCACTGTGGATTGAATATTCACAGGAAACAAACGGATTTGGTGGCAACAACTGGGCTAATGGCCAGGTTGCGCGTTATAGCCTCGGCACATACAACGAACCCGGTGTCCTTCAGGGCAGACCTGCAAACGACAACACCTCAAAGTACTGGTTCGTCAAAGCAAGCCAGAAGTGGAATAAGAAGTGGGGATCATTCCTCCGCTATGTCCATGCTGATTTCGATACACCTGGCATCAGCAACGCGAAGGAAATGGGTATCGGCGTAACTTATCAGTACACACCAGCTATCAACTTCATGCTTGCCTATGATTACATCGACTACGGTGATAATCCTGGCTACAATGATGATAACGGCGCACACACTGGAACTGATAACGTCATCCTCTTCAGGACACAGGTCAAGTTCTAGTAGTTACAAAAGTTAATACAAAAATAGAGCCTCTTTTGAGGCTCTATTTTTTTGCTTCATCCTTTTTTCCAGTATTTATGCTGGGCAAATAAATAGTCAAATTACGAAGCATTCAGATATTTTCCAATGTAAAATAACGCGAAAGGTTATAATATAGATAAACACATGACCTTCAGGGGAGGATATCTGTCTTATGAGATTTAAGAAATTGGCAGCACTGTCATTTGCAATAATTTCGATATTCGCGTTCAATACAGCAGTCTTTGCAGCAGCAAAAACACCTGCAAAGGATTCAAATAGCCCTACGGCAAAAACTGTCGCAAAAGATTCCGCAGCATTTAAAGCGGTAGAACAGCGTTGGACAAGAGATATTACTGTCCGAGACAAAGAAGGCAACCAGGAAACTTCTTACTTTATAATTACGGCAACTTATTATTCGGCAGAATATATTGAAGCCTACGTGCAGGAGCAGGCACAGAAGAACCTTTGGACACAGGCTGAGACGGAAGATTATAAATATAAATTTCTCGGCGCTCTTCAGCTCGACAAAATGATCCCTATCCTTATTAAAATAGAAAATTACGGACCATCTATGTATCTTGGTCCATTCGATAATGTCGCAAAATTAAGGATAGGCAACAATGTCTATAAAGCCGCTGACTATGACAAAAGATTTAATTTCAAACTTCAGGGTGAGCTGGAAGGGCTAATATTCTTTCCAAGATTTGATTCCAAAACAGGAAAAGACTTATTGAAAGGAATAAAAACAATTAGTCTTGAAATGCCTTCTTTCATTAGCCCTATAGCACGTGGCGACATAAAACTGATGTGGACAATAACCGGCGACGATCCTATGAGCCTTTATAAAGGTAAGACCGCCGATAAACTTGAACAGGATCGTCTGCTCCTGCGTCTTGAGAAACTCAAGAAAGACAAAGCTGATCAGGATGCAAAGGCAAAGACCGTCGATGACGAAATGTCAACGATACAGAAACGTCTCGACGATCTCTCAAAAAAACAGTAACTATAAACAGCAACAATTAAAACAGATATAAAAAAGAGGAGCCTTGAGGCTCCTCTTTTTTTTTGTTTATAACAAAATTTAGTTGATAAAAATCCATAAATTCGAGGTGTTGTCCAAAGAAATGTGTGTTAATGCTTCAGTTATACCGCAGTGCAGATTTTTGGGTGCGTTTTATGTTTATTTACTGATACCTGAATCTATTCCCTCGTTTGAAAGCTCATCTGCACGTTTGTTTTTTTCGCGTGGTACCCATTCGTAAATAACATCTATGCTTTCAGCAAGAGCCCATGCTTTCTGAGCAAGTTCACGAAGGTGCGGCAGATTTATCTTCCATTTACGTGAGATCTGTGATACGACAAGCTTGCTGTCGCCGTATATTTTGATTTTTTTTATTCCGCGGCGTTTTATCTCTTTCAGGAGATTTATAAGGGCATTGTATTCAGCCTCATTATTGGTCTTTTTACCAAGGTAAACGGCCTTCTCCCAGATGACTTCCCCGTTATCTACAAGCAGACAGCCTGCGCCAGAATCTCCCGGGTTGCCGCGTGAAGCTCCGTCAAAGTATCCTTCCATCAAAAAACCTCCGCTCAAAATCAAAAAATTTGCATATAAATACTTCTTTACTACCGCGATTGCGTTATACTTTATCACAGGAACGGAGTGGTGAGAATGGCTTCTGTTAAAAAGACAAATGCAGTGAGGATAATGGAAGAGGCAAAGGTGAAATTCGAACTGCTTGAATACGATATAGATATGGAAGCCCTGTCAGGTGAAGATGCTGCTGCGAAGACAGGCATAGCCGAGGAACGCACATTCAAAACGCTCTGCGCACGCGGAGACAAACATGGCATCATGATGGTTTGTCTGCCTGCCGGACGTGAGCTCGATTTTAAAGCCCTTGCCGCCGTAAGCGGCAACAAGAGCGCCGAGCTAGTTCCTCTTAAAGAAGTCACACCGCTGACTGGTTATGTCCGCGGCGGGTGTTCTCCTATTGGAACAAAGAAAAAGTATCCGGTGTTCATAGACGCAAGCACCAGGAATTTTGACTTTATAACTGTCAACGCAGGACACCGCGGCTTATTGTTCAAACTGGCCCCTGATGACCTTATCAAAGTCACGGATGCAACTGTAGCAGATCTGCTGAGGCCATAGGGGGGCAGCGTTTTGGAATACGGCGAGTTTTACAAAAGCTTCGATCCAACACCATATTACCGCGAACGCGGCTGGCTCATCGGCGATGGGCAGATCGGCGGCAAGGCTAAAGGTCTCAGTTTCGCTCACGCCATACTGGAGAAAAATGGCCTGCTCGAAAGCGTCGCTCTGCCAGCCTGCAGTTTCTCTGTAACGACTTCAGTATTCAATGATTTTATGGAGCTTAACAACCTTTGGGACAGGCTTGAGAGCTTGCGCGCTTACAGCGATGAGCCCAAACTGCATCTTATCTGCTCAGAGTCTTCGCTGCCGCCTTACATGGATGCGGAGCTCGACCGCATCATCGATACAATCGATGTTCCGCTGTCCGTTCGCTCCTCTTCGACACTTGAGGACAACGTGACACTTTCCTTTGCAGGCAAATACGCTACTGTCTTTGTCGCCGCTTACAGCGACCGTGCCAAGCGCAAGGCGGCGCTTGAGGCAGCGATAAAAGAAGTTTATGCATCGACATACAATCCAGCAGCGCGCGAGTACAAACGCAAGCACGGCATACTTTGGGGCGGTGAACGTATGGCTGTGCTCATTCAGCCTGTTTCAGGCAGGCAGCACGGCAGCCGCTACTATCCTGAGCTTGCTGGCGCCGCGTTTTCACAGGTATTCCGCCGTCCGTCCCCACGCATCAAAAAAGAAGACGGTGTCGCACGCATCTGTTTCGGTCTGGGGACACGCACCGTTGACCGCACATTTGCACGCACATTCTATCTTACCAATCCAAATCTAAGACCGGAAGGCAACAGGCCTGCTGACGTCGTGGCACATTCGCAGGAACGTTTCGATTACATAGATTCAGATACAAACTCTTTCAACACCGTTATGCTGCGCGCTTCGATAAAGGATATCATGCGCGAGCACAAAGCAGCGCAGGCCTATATCCAGTGGTACGACGGCAGCATGTTCCATTGGCTTTTGACAGATACTTCAGACATCGACGATCCGCGTCCAGTCTTCACTTTTGCCGAACTTTCTCAGCGCTGTCCACAGCTTTTCGAACGGCTGAAAACTCTGCTAAAATTATTCGAGGACGGCCTGCAGCTTCCATGCGACATGGAATTCACATACGAACCGGAAAGCGACGTTTTCACCCTCGTGCAGCTGCGTCCTTTGTCTGTTTACGACGACCGCGGCCGTGTTGAGATACCTGATGCGGCGCCAGAAAAGACTATTCTCAAGAGCAACTGCATGGTCGCAAACGGAAGGCTCGAAGGCATCAGACACATCGTTTACGTTGACCCTGCGCTTTATGGAAAATCTCCCGATTTTTACGATGTGGCTCGCACAGTCGGGGAGATAAACATGCAGCTCGAGGGCGAGCGTTATCTGCTCGTCGGGCCAGGCAGATGGGGCAGCTCGAACCCGCTTGCCGGAGTGCCGATACGCTACGGCGAGATGTCGAATGCAGGCTGTCTTGCGGAGCTTGGCATTCCCAGCAGTTCGATGGCGCCAGAGCTGTCTTACGGCACTCACTTCTTCCTTGACCTGGACGGCGATAACATCCTCTATCTGCCAGTATTCGAAGGAACAAAGGGCAACGTCTACAACCGCGACTGGTTTACAAATATGCCGTTCACGGAAACGCGCAACCCCGCTGTAAAGCATTACACAGGTAGATTCGATGTGCTTCTCGACGGTGAAAGTGAGACAGGCATCGTTATCGACAAAACAAATAGCTGAGGACGCCTGCAATGACAAACGAAGAAATACAAAAAGAATATTTCTCCTGGAATCCTGCTGCTGATCCTGAATTTGCGCCGCAGATAATCGGGAAAGGAACGATAGGAGGCAAAGGGAGGTCACTGCTCTATGCCCTGCGAAAGCTGCGCGACAGCGGTGATGACACATTGGCGGCGACGCGTGTGCTTGACTCAATCTATCTCAGCGTTGACCTTTTCTATCAGTTCATCGAAAAAGTTTCTTCACTTGATTCACTGATAGCAAGCGGCGACCCTGAGCGGCTTGAGAACGCTTTTCTTTCAACGCCTCTGCCGCAGATAACAACTGATGCGCTGCGCGGATTTCTTGTTAACGTGCGCGGACCAATTGTTGTCCGCAGCAGCTGCAAGCTCGAAGATTCAATAAAACATTCTTTTGCCGGAAAATACCGGTCAACTTTTCTTATCAACACTTCACCGTCTCTCGACGAACGCATGAAGGATGCGGAGGATGAGATACGCAGGATATACGCGCGCATATGGTTTCCTAAGGCGCTCGATTACCGCGCTAAGCACAGCCTAGGCGAAGACGCTATGGGCATCATCGTCATACGCATGGCAGGCACACAGCGCGGCCGATATTATTACCCATCTGTCGCTGGCGTCGGATACTCGCAGAATTTCAGACGATGGACGACAAGGATAAAACAGGAAGACGGGCTCTTGCGCCTTGTCTTTGGTCTCGGTACGATGAGCACAAAACGAGGCTATGCGCGCACCATTTCACTTACTAACCCATACCTGCGCCCCGACGGACAAAACCCAGATAAAATCGCACGCAACGCTCAGGAAAAATTCCACGTTATAGACAGCGACAATCCAGATGGCATAACAACGCTTGACATACAAAAACATTGGAAGCAATTGCTCAAATTTCACCCCGACTACTCCGCATACGCGCAGATCTACAATTACGACCCGGAGGGCGGTTATCTCTCACAGCTTTTAAAAAACACCGCATGTCTGGAGCCGAATTCAAAGATATGTCTGACGTTTGAGGAGTTCCCGCGCATGTATAATGGATTTCTCACGCGCATGAAAAAAACGCTGAATTTTCTCGAGGAATCCATGGGTGTCCCTGCTGACATCGAATTCGCATATGAACCTGCAGAGGATGACCTCTGCCTCATACAGTCGCGCCCATTCTGGTATAACACAAGCGGTTCAGATGGTATTCCTGACCTTGACGGACGGCGCATCATCATGCGCGCAGACCGTATGATAACCGCAGGAAGCGCGGAAAATATCGGCGCAATAGTTTACATTGACCACAAAGCTTATTATTCAAGCCCTGATTTTTACAAAGTTGCGCGCGGAGTCGGCAAGGTCAATAAACAGCTTGCCGGTCAAAAATATATTCTTGTGTCTCCTGGACGCGTCGGCTCAAGCAATCCGTCCCTCGGTGTACCTATTCAGTACGACGAGCTCACAAACTGCAGCTGCATCGTTGAGCTGGGCATTCCGCGTCTTGGGTTCATGCCGGAACTTTCCTATGGCACACATTTTTTCTCAGACCTGGCAGTGGATAACGTTCTCTATATGCCTATTTTTGACGGTGAGATGAACAACCTCTTTGACCATGAGTGGTTCGACGATACAAAATATGAAGAGGGACCTCATCCGGCCATAAGGATCTACCGTGGGAGCTTCTCAGCTTACATGGACGGTGAAAACAACAAAGCCGTGATAGTAGATAACGCGAAATAATAAAAAATGCTCTCAACGCTGTGTTTTACACGATTCTCATGTTATAATTATCCGCAGGATTTTTTGCTTTATAAATGTCTTAAATACTTGTGTAATTTGGGGGTTTCGTAACATGCGCAATCGCCGCAGCATTGCTTTTATAGCCATCATACTTTATATATTCTCATATGCCGCACCTCTGCCTGCAGTCTATGCAGCACAGACAAACAGCGCTCTTGCCACAGCGCAGGCAGCAACAGAAGCGCTAAGCCTGGCTGGACAGGCATCTCAGTCTACACTGCAAAATCAAACATCTATAACTCCACAGGTTACAAACGTTCAGGACATACCAACACCAGAAAATACGACAAGCAATGATATGCAATCGCAAGTTGTTTCTTATGATAAGCAATCGCAACGTCTCGACCCAAGAGAAACTACCAGCAATGATATGTCAGACAACCTAAAGGACGAAATAGAACGTTTTGGAGCTAGTTTCTTTGCTAAGTCTCACGCTAATACCCTTGAATATGCACCAGTAGGCCCCAATTACATTGTTGCGCCAGGCGATGAGATCAAGCTGAATATATGGGGATATGACGAAATACGCGCTAACTTAATAGTAAACCGAGACGGAGGAATAATGCTGCCTCAGGCTGGCGCACTCACTGTTGCAGGTATGACATTTGATGAGATGCGTTCAGCTATCAAGAAAGCTTACGGCCGTCTCATGACCGATTTTGATATGAACGTTGCAATGGGCAAGCTTCATACAATAACAGTTTATGTTACGGGGCGCGCTGTACATCCTGGAGCTTATGCTGTGTCATCTATGGCAACTCTTGTTGATGTTCTATCGCAAGCTGGCGGGCCATCGCTTTCAGGAACCATGCGCAGAATAGAGGTCAAGCGCGGAGGAAAGAAGGTAGCTCTCCTTGACGTATACCGCTTGCTTCTTCATGGTGACAGAAAAGGAGACATACGTCTTGCAGATGGAGATATAATCTTCATTCCATCTGTCGGACAGCTCGTTACGGTAGCCGGTAACGTGAAATCCCCAGCAACTTATGAACTTGCTTATGACACAGCAAAACTGAAAGATGTCATAGACCTTGCAGGAGGAACGACTTCTGGTGCATACAAAGGCCGCATTCAGATAGTGCGTGTACAAGACAGCAGATACCGTACAGCAGTCGAATCTGACATTTCTTCGGCTGAGGCTCTTTCTCAAAAAATTCAAGGCGGAGATCTGCTCAAAGTTTTCGCTGTTCCTGCTGACGAATTCAATGTAATAGTTTCAGGTGATGTTATGCAACCAGGGTCATATGCGGTAGATCCCAAGGGCACACCACTTGCAGACGTCATCAAGAGAGCCGGCGGGCTTAAATATACTGCATCTACTGAAGGAGAATTAACGCGTACGGAACCAAGCGTCAACGGCCCAGTAACGACACGCACGATGATAAATCTGAAAGATGTTACAAGCGGCAAGCTACGCGTAATGCTTAAACGCAATGACTATTTCTTTGTCCGCTCAATACCGGACTGGAACATCTATAGAAGCGCTTCTATCAATGGCCGCGTGCTTTACCCAGGTGCTTATGCTGTAAAACGCGGTGAACGTCTTTCGTCTCTTATTGAACGTGCTGGCGGTTACGCTGATGGGGCTTTCATCAAAGGGGCAGTTTTCATGCGTGAGAGCGTAAGAATCGAACAACAGAAGAACATTGACCTTATGGTCGAGCGCCTGGAGCGTGAGGCAATGGCTTCCGCAAACGAAGCCATTTCGACAGCAACAACTACTAACCAGCTTACTTTCGCACAGGCAAGCGTTACACAAAAACAGCATTATATTGATTCGATCAAAAAACTGAAAGCTAACGGGCGTGTTGTGGTACAGTTGCCAAAGGATTTGAAGAATTTCAAGGACTCGCCTTTTGACATTGAGCTGCATGAAGGCGACCAGATTTATATCCCTGACAGTCCTGGAACAGTTCAGGTCATAGGATCGATCATGACACCAACTGCATTTGTATATAGACCAGGCGCAACATATAATGAATATATTAAGATGGCAGGCGGGTACTCTTCCACGGCAAATGCAAAGCGCACGTATATAATGAAAGCTGACGGCTCAATAATTTTAGCTAAGAAAAATCCCGTTGTTGAAGAAGGAGATTTTATTGTCATCCCCGAAAAAGTTGCGTTCACTCCATCTATGCGCAACACTACCGATATGATGGACATACTCTACAAGATGGCCGTCGGCATAGCATCTGTTCACTATATTTTCAAATAGAGGCTGACAAAATGGCAGACAACGACGCAAACAGACAAATAAACGACGGCAGTGAAGATATTCAGGAAATCTCCATTCTTGACCTCATTGTCATCCTCGTACAGCAAAGACGGTTCATTGCGAAAACAGCAGCGTTTTTCGCCGCTATTGCAATAATCTATGCTATTATGGCAACCCCTGTATATAAAAGCACGGTAGAAATAATGCCGCCTGCTTCAAAATCAGGTTCAGGAGCGATGGCAATGCTTGCGGCTTCCGGAATGGGTGACCTGCTGGGTGCAGCAGGGATCGGCGGCACAACGGGAGATACTGTTGTAGGTGTTACAAAAAGCAATATCGTGTTGGATAAAATTATAGATAAATTCGATTTGCTCAACAGAAAACCTGATGGGTTCAGCATTATGGGATTTATGAGCAACGTGCTTCCATTTCCAGGTAAAGGCAAACCGCTGCTTCGCGAAAGAGTCCGTGATAAACTTTCAAAAATTATTGAAACTGCATCAGATAAGAAAAGCAACATCATAACTATCTCAGTAACGGATACCTCTCCAGATTTAGCGGTAAAAATGGCTCAAGACGTTTTTGATGAAACACAGTCAGTGCTTCAGACCGTCGGCATCACTCCGACAGCACAACAGAGGATATTCCTCGAAGGACAAGTCAAGGATGCAACCAAAGAACTTGAAAAAGCTCAGGCCAATTTGACTGCATATCAGAGCAAGACAGGGCTGATGGACACAGACAACGGCTCGGCATCGCCAACACAGACAGCAATAGCAGAGCTCCAGGCACGTATGGTCGCCAAAGGCATCGAGCTGAATTCCGCAAGACGTTTTGCAACTGCCGACAACCCGCGTATAAAACGGCTAGAAGCTGAATATGCAGCCACTAAAAAACAGTTCGATGAAAATAGTTCAGACACAGGAACTTCTCCATTTTCAGGCGTCGGTATCAAAAATCTGCCTAGCGCAGCTGCTCAGTATGCAGCGCTCATGCGTGAATACAAATTTCGTGAGACACTTTTGCAGTCGATCTTAAAACAATATGAAGCGGCAAAAATTGCGGAAGCCCAGGATCCCATGGTCATCCAGCTCCTCAGCCCACCTACCGTGCCTGAGCTGAAAGATTCGCCTAAACGCAAGCAGATAGTTATTCTGGCAACTCTGTTAGGCATCTTCCTTGGCATATTCGCAGCATTTATACGCCACTTCCTTGCTATGTCAAAAGGAGACCCAGAAGTTGCGCCAAAGATAAATTTCATCAAGGCTTCACTCTCATCTGATATGCACAGAATCCACAGGAAGAAATAGAGTCGTTTTTTGACAGTTTATATCACATATGTTTTTTCTCTATAAATTGATTGGTTCACTCATAGTACCGCCAGGACTGCTCTGCATCGTTCTTATAATCAGCTCTGGCGCCGCTTTTTGCCGTCCGCGCAGGAAAACACTTGCTGTCTTCCTTTTGCTGTGCACAGCGGCTCTATGGCTCATGAGCACACCGTACGGCTCACATTGCATTACTGGCCCCATAGAATCTAAATATTCGGACGAGACCTTACCACAAACCTTATCGTATCCACTCGTTATGGTCTTAGGCGGCGGTTTGTCATACAGCTATAACGGCATTCCTGCTGCCCCAAGCGTTTTTGCTCTGGAGCGTATCATCTGCGGCATCAGAATAGCGGAGCAGCTGCGCTGTCCTATATTGATCACAGGCGGAGATGTTTTCGGAAATAACAATGTTTCAGAAGCACAGATCATGTATAGATCTGCCAAAGAGTTTGGCTGGAAAGGCAAAACTTTCATCGAAACGCATTCGCGCACCACAAAAGAAAATATGCAGTACTCAGCGAAAATATTGAAAAAAGGCAATTACAAAAATATTATTCTCGTTACAAGCGCATTTCACATGCCGCGTTCCGTTGCAGCCGCGTCAAAGTACATTGCAGGAACAGACACGAAAATTATTCCATACGTTTCTGGGAGGCTTACGAGACCAGGCTTCCACGGCACATCGGACCTGCTGCCAGATGCAAATTCTTTCATGACATCGTGTTTGGGGATCAAAGAAATGGTTGGATTATTGGCGATAAAGTACTTCTAGGCCTCTTTATCGATAACTTATTTTGTTTTTGTCGCTATGCGTCTCAGCCCTGTTAAAAAATCGACGGACTGATAACTGTTATTCTCTGATATTTCCTTTGCATAAACAGAAGACCTGAAAGCGTTATTGAACTTATTGAAACACATCAGCTTACGAGACAGACACTTAGGAAACGGAACCATGAGGGTTCTTTTGTTAATAATTTTTCTGTATTCTTTTATGACTTCAATTGTTGAAACATATTCTTTGTCTTGGGGAAACAGGATTCCGCCGCTGCGGCAATCTATAACAACACGCACGAATTCGCAGAAGTTATCGATATATATCATGCTGCGTCGATTGGGTATATTTGGGGAAAAAATGGCAAAACCTGCTATTTTAAGCAGTTTGGGAAAATTACCTCTGCAGCCTGGACCATATATGATAGGTGCACGGAGAACACTGACTGCAAAATTGTCATCTTCCATCTTTTCTATTACTGTTTCTGCATCAAGTTTGCTCTGACCGTAAATGTCTGAAGGCGAAGGGACAGTATCGCGCGTGATAGTCTGTTCTTCTCCTCTGGCACCAAGCCCATAGACCATCATGCTGCTCATAAAGACAAATTGTTTTACGCCCTCTGTCTTTGCTTTTGTTGCGGTCCATACAGCGAGGTCACGGTTGACTGCGAAATACATATCCTTCATAGATGCTGATGCAGTGCGGTGTGCAATGCCTGCCACGTGAAAAACAGCGTCGTAGCCGGCAAAAGATCTGCTGCGCCAATCATTTCCGTACATACTTATCGTATCTATATGGTACTTGTCAGGCCACTGCGATAACCACGCGGCGAATGACGTTCCTACGTAGCTGTTTGCACCCGTTATTAGAATATTTATCATGCACAAACCCCCCATATTGGCAAAACAAGCGTTTTGTTGACTTCCTGTGCCTGCTTACTTATTCTACAACATATTTTTACGCGGAATCCGCCTACTGATACAGCCTGTTCGGCAGCAAATAAAAGTTGTACAATCTATAATACAAGAAATTCTGAATAAGGAATGATTCAAATGGAAAATTGTTTTTTACCTGCTAACATTTTACTGCCGTCTAAAGGCACAGATATGTCAAAATGGGCCGTCATAGCATGTGACCAGTACACGAGCCAGCCTGAATACTGGCATAAGGCTGAAGATATTATTGGCACATCCCCATCTGCGCTGAACATCATCTATCCAGAGGTATATCTGAGTGACGGCCCGGCACGTATAGAAACGATCTGCAAAACGATGAAAAAATACATCTCTGGCGGAGTTGTATCACAGCAGGTAACCAACGGATTCGTCTTAGTGGAGCGTCAAATATTGCACGGAACAAGGTTAGGACTCATCGGAGCAGTAGATTTGGAACAATATAATTTTATGCCAGACGCCAAGACTCCTATTCGCGCAACGGAGGGGACTGTGCTTTCAAGGATCCCGCCGCGTGTCAAAATAAGAGAAAATGCTGTGCTAGAATGCCCTCATGTCATGTTGCTTGCTAACGATCTGCAAAAAGAGCTTATCGAGCCTGTTGCTGCAAAAAAAGATAATCTCAGGAAACTTTATGATTTTGATCTTATGCTTGGCGGCGGGCACATTGCCGCTTATGCAGTCGAAGACAAGGCAGCAAAAGAACTGACTGATAAGATCGCAGCAATGCAGAAGGGAAGCGACAGCCTGTTCCTCGCAGTTGGTGACGGGAACCATTCACTTGCAACTGCAAAGACGTGCTGGGAAAACATCAAAAAGGGGCTGTCACAGGAAGAGATTGCATTTCACCCTGCCAGGTATTCACTTGTCGAGGTCATCAACCTGCATGACGATTCTCTGATTTTCGAGCCAATACACCGAGTCGTATTTGACGCCGACGAGACCGATATGACATCTTCCTTTAACCGCTATGTCAAAAATCTCGGAATGTCTCTGATAGACGGAGCTGACATCATCTTTGAAGGAACTAGCAAAAAATCATATTCAATAGACGGCATAGGTTCAATTCTTCCTGTTGCTATACTTCAGGATTTTCTCGACAAGTATCTGAAAGAGCACCGTGATGTTTCTGTAGATTATGTCCACGGCAAAGATAACGTTGAAAAGCTTGTGCATAAAAAAAATGCTCTTGGGATACTTCTCAAGACTATCAACAAGAATGCGCTCTTCCCTGCTATTGAAGCCGGCGGAGTTTTGCCGCGCAAGACATTCTCTATAGGTGAAGCTGATGAAAAGAGATTTTATATTGAATGCAGAATGATCACCAAATAAGATATCATCCATATAAAGAGAGAGGCAGACATATGTCTGCCTCTCTCTTTTATTGTTGTAGTTAAGCCTTACAAGCCTCTCATTATCGTATCGTCACGGTCAGCGCCTACGCCGATAAGAAGAACAGGAACACCTGTGCGGGCCTCAATAAAGCGGACATAATCCTGAGCTTCCTGCGGAAGATCCTCAAATTTGCGGCATGATGATATATCGTCATGCCAGCCCGGCAGTTCTTCATATATCGGGCGCGCTTTTGCCAATTCGGCGGTGCTGCTCGGGAAGTTCTTTCTTATCTCGCCGTTGATCTCATATGACGTGCATATCTCTATCGTATCGAATCCAGAGAGCACATCTAGCTTCGTCAGCGCTATTCCGCTGAGGCCATTGACTTTGACCGCATAATCGGCTGTGACAAGATCGCACCAGCCGCAGCGGCGCGGACGTCCCGTCGTAGCTCCAAATTCTCCGCCATTTGTGCGCAGAGTCTCGCCTGTTGGGCCATCGTCCTCCGTCGGGAAAGGCCCTGCACCGACTCTGGTGCAGTAGGCTTTCATGACACCGATAACACGGTCTATACCGCTTGGGCCAAAGCCTGTTCCTGTGCAGGCTCCTCCCGCACACGCGCTTGAGCTGGTAACGAAAGGATATGTGCCGTGGTCAATGTCAAGCAGAGTAGCCTGTGCACCTTCAAATAAAATATTCTGTCCTGAATTTACGGCGTCGTTTAAAATTAGGAACGTATCGCCAAGCAGCGGCTTTATGCGTTTGCCCCAGGCTAGAGCCGTGCTGTATATCTCATCAAAATCCAGAGGCTGTGCGCCGTATATTTTAGTAAAAATCTCATTTTTAAGCTTGATGTTGAGTTCGAGCTTATCCCTAAGGACGTCCGGATTCACAAGGTCCTCGGCTCTGATACCGACACGCTGGAACTTATCTGTATAACATGGGCCTATGCCGCGGCCTGTCGTGCCGATCTTGTGGCCTTCTGAGCGTGCACTTTCGGCAAGCTTATCAAGCTGTTTATGGTAAGGCATAACTATATGAGTAGCGTTGCTTATGATAAGACGCGCAAGTTTTTTGCCGCGTGCCGTAAGTCCGTCTATCTCTTCAAATAGCGTGTCAGGGTCAAGTACGACTCCGTTGCCGATGATACATGTCTTGTCAGGGTAAAGTATACCTGACGGAAGAAGGTGAAAGACATATTTTTCATCCTCGACTACGACTGTGTGTCCTGCGTTCGCTCCGCCTTGATAACGTGCGACCACGCCGGCTTTCGCGGCAAGTGCATCAACAACACGGCCCTTGCCCTCGTCTCCCCACTGGACTCCTACAACTACGTCTGTGCGTCCTTTCATAACAAGCACCCCTTAGCGGAACTTTTTGCTGCAGACCTTTTCTCTTTCAGCCCACAGTCTTATATTTTAATCTGTGACTATGCTTTTATCAAGCGAATTACGCGCGTCCCGCAAACCGTATTCTTCTGTGAGCGCCGTCTTTTTTTCTCTGCTCATGCGCTTTATCGCTGCCTCTCGTGCAAGCGCTTCGTTCTTTGTCTTGAATTCTTCTTTGTAAACAAGAGTGACTGGTGTGCGGCTCCGTGTATATTTTGCGCCGCATCCGCTGTTATGTGCATTAATACGTTTTTCGATGTCGTTTGTCCAGCCTGTGTAAAGCGTGCCGTCAGAGCATCGGATTATATACGTATATGCCGTCAAAGTGAATAAGTGCCAGGTGCGTCGTTGCGGGGTGCAGGGATGTCAGGAACGGCATCTTCTTTATCATTGTCGTTTTCATCTATCTCAACACCTATCATGTGCAGCAGCGATTTGATGAAACTCCATGCGCTGCTGTAGTCGCTGCTTGAAAAAGAATCAAACGTTCTGACTATGGCCGCAAACTTTGAAATTCCGTCAAGTACATCGTATTCACCTGTCATTTTTGCTATCATCCCGCCCCATGAAGTTATAGTCGAAATGAATCTGCTGACTCCAGAGCTGCCGTCATCATCATTTGCGTAAGCAGCAACTGGCGCGGCCGAAACAAAGAACAGTGAAACAAGAAGAAGTACAGCTATGACTTTTTGCAATCTCATATCTTGTGTTTTGCGAGCCTACTCTACCGTAACGCTCTTCGCGAGGTTACGCGGCATGTCTATGTCACAGCCGCGCTGACGCGCGACATAGTAAGCAAACAGCTGAAGCGGAACTACTTCAACGAACGGATAGAGTTCCGGCTCTGTAGCCGGTGTGTAGATTATCTCGCGTGTGTATTGTTTTATATCTTCGTCGCCTTCTGTGGCCACGGCGATTATCGGAGACTTGCGCGCCATTGACTCTTCTATGTTGGATATAGTCTTCTCCCACATGTCGTTCTTTGGCACAAGCGCTATAACAGGGAGCTCCTTATCGAGCAGCGCGATAGGTCCATGTTTCATTTCACCAGCAGGGTACGCTTCTGCATGCAGATATGAAATTTCCTTGAGTTTAAGAGCACCTTCCAGCGCAGGCGGATATGCGAGACAGCGTCCTATAAAGAAAAATCCGCGTGCGTCTGCAAAGTTGCGCGCTATATGTTCGATATCGTTCTCATGCGCAAGTATCGCAGCGAGTTTTGCAGGGATATCCATCAGTGCGGAGACAAGACGCTTTTCCGTTTCAGGAGCAAGCTCTTCCTTGATTTTTGCCAGGTATAGACCAAGCAATGTAAGCACTGTTATCTGTGCTGTGAAAGTTTTTGTAGCTGCAACGCCTATTTCAGGCCCGGCCGGCGTAACAAGCGCGTCACCGACTTCGCGGTGTATCGTTGAACCGCGCACGTTCGTAATGACAAGGCATTTTGCGCCTTTTGATTTAGCAAGCCGTGCCGCATGCAGTGTGTCAGCTGTTTCGCCTGATTGCGACACAAAAATAGCAAGAGTATCTGGACCAATGGGTATATTACGATAACGGTATTCCGAAGCAACTTCACAGCGCGTCTCGAAATCTCCGAAAGTCTCCCATATCTGAGCTGCAACCATCGTCGCATAATGTGACGTCCCACAGGCGACAAAATGTATCTTCTTCCAACCTCGTATCTGTTCGGCGGTCCAGTCAAGCTCACCGCTGAGGTCTACTTTATTTCCGGCGACACGCCCAAGCAGCGTATGAGTCACAACATCAGGCTGCTCGTGAATCTCTTTGAGCATAAAGTGCGGATACTTGCCGCGGTCAGCCATTGCGGCGCTCCAGTCAAGGTGCATCTTTGACTTCTCATGCGGGACACCATCAAAGTTGAAGAACTCACAGTTTTCACGCGTTATCTTTGCGATCTCGCCGTCGTCCATGAACCATACGTCGTGCGTGTATTCAAGCAGTGCCGTCGCATCGGAGGCACAGAAGCCGGCCTTGCCTGCATGTCCTACAACGAGCGGTGACCCTTTGCGCGCCACCCATATCTCATTCCTGTCGCAAAACATGATAACGAGAGCGAATGCGCCGCGGATGACATGCGTCAGCTTCACGATGGCTTCCTTGGGGTCACCCTTATATACATAACCAAGATACTGGACAGCTGATTCGGTGTCCGTCTCCGTGTGGAATTTTATGCCCTTTGCTTCTAGCTCGGCGCGGATCTCACGCGCATTCTCTATGATGCCGTTGTGAACGAGCACGACTCTGTCGTCGCTGCTCATGTGAGGGTGCGCATTGTTTTCTGTGACTCCGCCGTGCGTTGCCCAGCGCGTGTGCCCTATGCCGAACTCTCCTGTCAGCCCGCAGGCTTCTACTTTTTCAGCAAGTTGCTGCACTCTGCCTACAGTCCTTACCTCTTTTATAGCCCCGTCTTTTATGACGGCTATGCCTGCCGAGTCATAACCTCTGTACTCATGCTTGGCCAGTCCCTGAAGTATTATCTTTATCGGCTCTTTGTCGCCTATATAACCCATTATTCCGCACATAATGACCATTCCCTTCGTCATCAAATGCTGAAGGTTCTCAGCACGTTCAGCATTATAACAGCCTAACAGTTTTAATGCACAATACGCAAGAGTATTTATGATACTAATTTTAACCTATTATGCAGAAATTGACCCGTTTAGTACAATATTTACTTGATTTTAGCTGTTTAAGTGTTATATATATACAGTATCATTGGCAGTCTGCCATAACACCTGAAAGGTGGAGTTGTATTTGCGTATTGTTCTTATCGGAGCAGGCGAAGTCGGATACAGCGTCGCAAAAAATCTTTCCGCTGACGGTCACAACATTGTAATAGTCGAAGAAAACCCGGACCGCGCGGCCCGCATCAACAATGATCTCAACGTACAGATCATCAACGGCAACGGAGCTCGGCCGAGCGTACTGGCACGCGCAGGCATCACTGAAGGGTGCAGCGACGTACCTCTTCTCATAGCCTGCACAAATAAAGACGAAGTAAACATCATGGCCTGCTGGATAGCTAAGAAGATGGGAGTCAAACATGTCATAGCCCGCGCCGTTGGGCTCGAATTCACAGACAACGAAGGCTGGGCGAAAGACCTCGGCATCGATATGCTGATATCTCCGGAGCATTCTGTCGCACGTGAGGTGGAAGAGCTTCTGCAGGTACGCAGCGCTCTTCGCGCCACAGAGCTTGCCGGAGGCAAGGCAGGCATTTATGTGTTCCGCATGTCGGCAAGGTCTAAAGCCTGCGGGCTTCCACTTGCGCAGCTGCGCAAACAGAACCCGGACATGATGACGATAGTTGTCTGCATAAAACGCGGCGAGATGAGCTTCGTTCCAAAAGCCGATGATGTCATAGAGCCAGGCGACCTCTGCTATACGATGTGCTACAGGTCACAGGTCAATCAGATAGAAGATATTTTCCAGCCTGAGCAGGAAGGCAAGCTGCGCAACGTGTTCATAATCGGAGCTGGCAAAGCCGGCTGCCGCACAGCAAGACAGCTGCACTCCCGCTGGCCTGAGCTTACGATAAAGCTTTTTGACATAGACAAGGCAAAATGCGAGCGCGTCGCGATGACAATGCCAGAAGCTCTCGTAATATGCGGTGACGGCGCCGATGCCGGGCTGCTCAAATCCGAAGGCATCGAAAACGCAAGCAGCATAATCGCAACCACATCTGAAGACGAAACAAACCTTATGCTGGCAGTCTTCGGCAAGACGCTGGGCGCAAGCAGAAGCATAGCCGTTGTGCGCCGTACAAATTACCTCGACATGGTAAGCCATCTTCCGATAGACGCTATCGTCAACAGAAATCAGACACTTGCCGAAGTCATTATCAAGAACGTGCGTTATCCCGGGACATCGCGCGTTCTTACAGTGCTTGAAGAGATAGACGCCGAAGCTATAGAAGTGACAGTACAGCCAGACTCCCCCGCAAACGGCAAAACACTCGCCGAGCTCAGCATGCCTGCCGGTTCTGTCGTAGGCTTTATACAGCGAGGCAAAAAACTGTTCATTCCATCCGGAAGCACGCAGGTACTAAAAGGCGACAATGTGTTCATATTCGCATCTACAGAGATAATGCCTGAAGCAATGCAGCACTTCGGAGAAGCATCGAATTGAAGATAAAAGTCGTATTAAAATTTCTCTCGCTTATAATCGCACTCGTATCGTTCTGTATGATATTCCCGTTCCTTTGGGCTGTGCGTGACCACACGACAGACTCAAAGGCTTTTCTGCTTTCGATGGCGATAGGCGCTGTGACCGCTGCCGTAATGTATGAGTTCAGCAAAAATGCGCGCCATACAGATATGGGCACACGTGAAGCGTTCGCCGCCGTCAGTTTTTCGTGGATATTCGCTTCGCTCATCGGATGTCTGCCGTACCTTTTAGGCGGTTACGTTCCTTCGCTTGCGGACGCATACTTTGAGACGATGTCAGGCTTTACGACAACCGGCGCCAGCATATTGACCAACGTGGCCGCCAACCCGCGCGGCATACTTATGTGGCGCGCTGAAACGCAGTGGCTCGGCGGCATGGGCATCGTTGTACTTGTTATCGCGCTGCTCCCTGTACTGGGCGGCGGTCTCAACAGGCTTTTCCAGGCAGAATCGCCGGGACCTGTGCTTGAAAAGACAAGCCCCACTATCAACGACATGGCGAAGAACCTCTGGTATGTATATATAGGGCTCACGGTCGTCGGAGTACTGCTGCTCATGGCAGGCGGCATGAACCTATTTGACTCCATATGCCATATGTTCGCCACGGTTTCGACAGGAGGATTTTCGACCCGTAATGCAAGCGTCGCCGCATACAACTCGGCTTACATAGACTGGACACTGACGATCATCATGTTCCTCTCAGGCGCAAATTTCAGCCTTCACCTGACGGCCGTAACGCGCAGGACACTCAAGCCTTATAAAGATGAAGAATTCATTTTTTACGGAAAAGTCGTGCTGCTGTCAACAGCAGCTATAGCAATATGCCTTTACGCTCACGGCGCGTATAAATCTGTAATAGACACCATACGCTACGCCGCGTTTCAGGTCGTCAGCATCATGACCACGACAGGGTTCGTCACAGCAAACTACGACCTTTGGCCGCCGTTCACACAGGTCATTCTGCTTCTGCTCATGATAATCGGAGGTTGTGCCGGCTCGACAGCAGGGGCAATAAAATGCGTGCGCGCAAATATCATGCTGAAGTCGATAAAAGCGGAGATAAAGCATCTCATTCACCCGAATGCCGTCATCGCGATAAGTGTTGACGGAAACGCACTTCCGCACGAGCGCGTCACATCTACGGTAATCTTTGTTCTCACATATCTTCTGCTCTTCGCTGCAGCGGTGCTCATCACGACAGCTACCGGCCAGGATATCGTAACAGCTCTCGGGGCCGTCGCCACAACTCTCGGCAACGTAGGACCTGGGCTTGGCAAAGTTGGCCCGATATACAACTTCGAGTCACAGACCGACATCGCAAAATGGCTCTTCTCGTTCTGCATGCTATGCGGCAGGCTGGAACTTTTCACCGTGCTCGTGCTTTTCTCGCGCGACACATGGAGAAGATAAGATCTGTCTTGCATCTCACATAAATTTATACCGGACGCCTGATTTTCATGAAATAAAAATATCGTACGGCGTAAAAATCTGAACCATGCACAAAAATCAGCCCGCGGCACAAGAACCGCGGGCTGTTCTGTTTTTTTTTGCGTTCGGGAGAAATATTTATGCGTGCCTGATATTAGTAAATCCTGAAATTTCCCTGTTGACCGTTACGATATCGTCGATGCAGATATCGTGTACATCTCTGTGACCGGTGATCCGCGCGTATGTTTTGAGCTCTTCGAGCGAGCAGCTGAGAAAGTTAGCTACGCGCTGTGCCGCAATGTCGATGTCGAGACGGGCGCGCAGCTCAGAGTCCTGGGTCGCAAGACCGACCGGGCATGTCCCTGCTCCGCAGGCACGGTACTGCTGACACGCTGCGGCCATAAGCCCCGCAGACGCTATTGCGACTGCATCTGCCCCCATCGCGATGGCTTTTGCAAAGTCGGAAGAAACACGCAGCCCTCCTGTTATAACAAGGTCTATGTTAGATTTGACAGAATCAAGGTATTTTTTGGCGCGGTATAGCGCAAATATCGTCGGAATGCTTGTCGAGTCGCGCAACAGCATCGGCGACGAACCTGTCGCGCCTCCCCTGCCGTCTATAGTTATAAAGTCGGCCTCTGCGTAGACGCAGAATTCAATGTCACGCTCAATATGCCCTGCGGCAAGCTTTACTCCTATAGGGCGCCCTTCCGAACGCGCTCGCAGTTCCATTATGAGCTTTTTCAGATCCTCTTTGCCGTTGATCTCTGGGAATCTTGACGGGCTGATGACGTCTTCGCCGACCGGCTTATTGCGCGCCGCAGCTATCTCCGGTGTGACTTTGTTGCCGGGAAGGTGCCCGCCCATTCCTGGCTTCGTGCCCTGTCCTATCTTTATTTCAATTGCGTCGGAGTTTTTGAGATGTTCGTCCGTAACGCTGTATTTGTTGGGAACATACTCGAAAATGTATTTGTAGGCCGCAGCCATCTCTTCAGGGATTATGCCGCCCTCTCCTGAGCACGTAGCCGTACGGGCAAGCGCTGAACCCTTAGCAAGAGCTATCTTGGCTTCCTTTGAAAGCGCACCGAATGACATATGAGAGATATAGACTGGGTTTCCTATGACCAGCGGTTTTGCCGCAGCCTTACCGATAACAGTTTCGGTACGCACCTCCGCGTGTTCGTCAAGCGGCATAGGGCTAAGCTGTGCACCTAGAATAAGGATGTCATCCCAATTTGGCATAGCCATCTTCGTGCCCATAGCAGCGCTGATAGTCCTGCCGGTCACGGCCATCTCGTGGATCTCGTCCATGTAGCGGCATGTTTTATCGGCACGCGCGTATCTTTTGTCGTAATCAAGCACGTTTTCAGCATCTGCAGCAGATTCCTGCACCGGTTTGGAAGCCTCAGGCTGCTTAGTAAAAGCCACCGGCGGAGCGCCGCACACAGGACAGGCCTTCAGCTCTGAAAACGGGATCCCTTCCTTCTCTTCATCGTAAGTGTATCCGCACACAGAACAGACATATACAGCCATCAAATTGCCTCCATGAATCGTATTTTCTTATCAACATTGACTAGTATATCCAAAAAAATGTTAAGCCGCAATGGAATCGTCCCCTCTTATAAGGCATACATATGACATGAGATTTCAGTCGAGACGCGGGCAAAACAGCATTTAGAAATTTCTGGCCGAGGCATTTTGACAACCCACATTAAATTTTGTGAACCATGTCGTTTTTTATCCACATAGTTAAGCACACAATATCTAGTGTGAGGTGGATAAGATGTGCATTATATATAGCGTTTTAGGTCTTACATTCTGTAAAATTTATGCTATTATGATTCTCGTCGCAGGGTACTTGCGGCCACTCATAAGAAATCATCGAACACAAAATATTTTAAAGAGGGGCTTAATCAGAAATGTTGCTCAAACCTTCATTTTCCAAATCTGCACAGGATATTTTAAAGGACAGATATTTATGGAAAGACGGAAACGGAGATCCTAACGAGACTCCGGAACAGATGCTCCTGCGAATCGCCAACCACATCGCTTCAGCTGAAAAAACTACAGCGCTGCAGTACAAGTGGGCTGACGAATACTATGACATCATGGCAAAACTTTATTTCCTACCCAACAGCCCGACGATAATGAACTCAGGCCGCAAGCGCCCTCACGGACAGCTTGCAGCCTGTTTTGTCATCGGGATCGAAGACTCGATGGACAGCATATGCGAAGCGCTGCGCAAGCAGATGCTCATCCATAAAAGCGGGGGCGGCACGGGATTCAACTTCTCGAAGCTGCGCTACGAAGGAGCCAAAGTCAACAGCACAAACGGACGCGCATCGGGCCCTATCTCTTTCATGAGCCTCTTCGACAAAGCTACAGACACAGTCCAGCAGGGCGGTATGAGACGCGGCGCTAACATGGGAATTCTCAACGTTGACCACCATGACATACGCAAATTCATACACTGCAAAGATAAAGACGGTGTCATCTGCAACTTCAACATCTCCGTCGGCATGTATGATAACTTCATGGAAAAAGCGGTCGCAGACCCGCAGAGCGAAGAAGGCAAACTTCTTGAAGAGATAGCTGAATCAGCATGGCGCACTGGAGACCCTGGAATAATCTTCCTTGACGCGATCAACCGCGGCAACACGACACCGAACCTCGGCGAGCTCAACAGCACGAACCCGTGCGGTGAATCACCGCTCTATCCGAACGAAGCCTGCAACCTCGGCTCCATCAACCTCGCGAAGATGGTAAAGAAAGGCAAGTTTGATTTCGACCTGCTCAGAGAAGTAGCGGCAACAGCAACGAGATTCCTCGACTGTGTCATCGACGTCAACCACTACCCGCTTCCTGAGATAGCGGAAGCAGTCACACATACACGCAAGATAGGCCTTGGCGTAATGGGCTGGGCAGACGCGCTCTTCCAGCTGCGCATCCCCTACGAGAGCAAAGAAGCCCTCGAACTTGCGGATAAAGTCATGGGTGCGATCCGTGACACAGCGCTCGAAGTTTCCGAAGAGCTTGGACGCGAAAAAGGCATACCGAAGGACCTCGCGCACCTCGGCCGCCGCAACGCAACGCTCACCTGCATAGCGCCTACCGGCACGATAGCGCTGCTCGCCGACTGTTCATCAGGCATCGAGCCGCTCTTCGCGCTTGAACACACGCGCGTACGCACGCAGATAGACGGCACAAAAGTAGTAATGAAACAGAAGAACCGTTACTACGAAGAAGCCATCAAAGAAGGAATGCAGGAAGAACTTCTTAAGAAAGTATTCGTAACGGCGCATGACGTCGAGCCTCTCGGACATGTCCGCATGCAGGGCGCATTCCAGAAACACGTTGACCTTGCGGTCTCAAAGACGATAAACATGCCTCACAGCGCATCTGTGCAGGACGTTCTTGACTCATACATCCTCGCATGGGAACAGGGCTGCAAGGGCATCACGATCTACCGCGACGGTTCGAAGACGTTCCAGGTCCTCTACCGCAAAGAAGACACACCTGCGCAGGTACCCGCGACTGATACAGAAGAAAAAAAAGAAAACCTCGAGCCGGTACCAGTCCTCGCTGCAAAGAAAGCGGCACCAAAGTTTATGCTCAAGAGAAGACAGGATTAACGCTAAAATATTAATAGGCAAAGAGGACGCCGACTGGCGCCCTCTTTTTTTTGTTAAAGAATAAAGACCCTGATTTTTAGCAGATCCCCAGGTCTGCTGTCACTGCCAACGATGACTCTGCTAGAGCAATATCGTCAATATAGTTGGCGAAGGTGTTGCATGGGCGTATCCGATCAAATCAGGGGCCTTTATGTGCGAAATATATATCGCATTTTTAAAAATTACAAGCGTAATTTCAAACATAAGGCTGGCGTCACGCTATAATACTTTAGGTGATTTTAATGGAACTCAAAAATTTACAAGGCAATACGTGGATAATACGAGATACGACAAACATAGGTGTCTATGTCAAAGACAATAACGCTGTGCTTATCGACACAGGCAAGGGAAATGAAACAGCCCGCGCAATTCTTGAACTTGTGAGCGCCAAAGGATGGAACGTGAAATGGATAATCAACACGCACTTCCACGGCGACCACACGGGCGGGAACGCGTACATACAAAAAGAGACAAATTGCTGTATAGCAGCTTCGTATATAGATTCGCCTTTCATCGTTCAGCCTTGGCTCGAGCCCAGACGAGTATGGTCGGCAGCAGCACCTAAAAGGCTGCGCACATGGTTCTTTGAAGCCGCTCCGTCAAATGTTACAAAGGTACTGAACGGCGGAGACAAACTTGAAGATTTTGGTCTTGAAGCCGCTGACCTCTCAGGCCACTCGCACGAACAGATAGGCATAAGCACACCTGACGGCGTCTTTTTTATAGCTGACGCTCTGACGGCAAAATCTGTCATCGACAAATATAAAATTCTTTTTCTTGCTGATTTCACAGCCGCGATGAAAACGCTGAAACGCCTCGAAAAGGCACAAGCTAATATTTTTGTCCCAAGCCACGGAGAGCCATGCACAGACATAAAAGCCATTGTGCGCGCGAATATCAGGTGTCTTGAACAGCTGCACACTGACGTCCGTGAAGCGTGCGCTGAGCCAAAGTCGCGCGATGAGCTTGTCAGCGCGCTTGTCAAAAAATACTCGCGCACTCTTAATATGCAGCAGTATGTGCTTATACACTGTGCCGTTTCATCGGCTCTGACGCCGCTGATAGACGACGGCACGGTCAGGCGCGTCTATACAGACGGAACGCTGAAATTCATCGCTTCAAAATAACATCTTTGACAAATAAAAATCTCCGTCATTTGTTTGACGGAGATTTTGCTTTTTATTTTTCGGCTCGGCCGCTGGTTATACTTTGTGCGACTCCGACCAGAGCTTGTCTGCCGCCGGCTTCCAATTCTTAGCCGCTTCCACACACTTGCCACAGAATTCCTCGGCTTTTTCGGGCGAAGCCAGGTCAGTAGAATGAGCGCCTGAGGCGTTGACCATCTGTGAAAGGCGCGCCGGATTGTCAAGAGCAGGGCACGGGCGCAGCATGTTCTTATTAAAAGGCTGGTTGTTATGATATTCCATAAACAGAGGCGAACAGTAGGCTTCAAGCAGTGTCTTTTCATGGATGTTTGAATCCGAGTAATGTATGAACGCACATGGCTCGATGTCGCCGTTAGCGTTTATGTGCAGGTAACGGCGTCCCCCGGCTATGCAGCCGTTGACATACTCCCCGTCATTCCAGAAATCAAGCGCGAATATTGGCTTCGTCTGGCGGAATTTGCGTACTTGATGGTACATGAATTCTCTCTGCTCGGCGGTCGCAAGAAGGTCAGGCTTCGCGCCTGCGCCGACGGGCATATAAGTGAACAGCCAGCAGAATTTAGAGCCCCACTTCACCATCTGATCAAAGTATTCCTCACTTCCGATGACCTCGGCGTTAGCCGACGTGTAGCAGCACGATGTGCCAAACAGAAGTTTTTTGCGTTTGAGTATCTCCGTCGCCCTGACTACGGCTTGGTATGTGCCTTTGCCGCGGCGCGCGTCGGTGGCTTCTTCAAACCCTTCAACGCTTATTGCCGGTATAAAGTTTTTCACACGCAGCATCTCGTCGGCGAACGCTTCGTCGATAAGAGTTCCATTCGTGAACGATAGGAATACACAGTCCTGGTGCGCTTCACAAAGCTTTATGATGTCGGCCTTACGGACAAGAGGTTCGCCACCCGTGTAGAGAAACATGTAAGTCCCCATCGCGTTGGCCTGATTTATTATGGAATCGAGCGTTTCGTATTCCATGCTCATGTTCTTTCCGTAGTCCGCCGCCCAGCATCCCACACAATGCAGATTGCACGCCGATGTAAGGTCCATGAGTATCGCCCACGGCACGCTGCAGCCGTATTTTTTGCGTGTTTCTTCCATGAGCGGCCAGCCGAGCAGGTTCGAATTTATTATGAAGTTCTCGAATATTTTTTTCCGCACACCATCGTCGATATCGCTCCAGAAGCTCATCGCAAAGCGATACCAGTTGTTGTTCTTATCAGCTAATATCTTGTGGGCAAACTCAAGAGGCCCTGGAAAATATTTCGCTCCGGGAAATTTGTCGGCAAGCGCTAAAAGTTTAGGCAGATTCGCTTCAGGGTCTTTGTCAACATACGAAAGAGCCTGTTTGATCGCAAAAGCCTGCATGCCTTGTTTGATACCCATTAACAATCACTCCCCTGAAATATTACAATTTACTATTATATAACCATTTTTAATTTGTTCCAAAACAGAGCGTTATCAATAGGGTGTTATCGTGATATATGCAGCAAAAAAAGAGCCGGCGAAATGCCGGCTCTTTTATAGTTTTGCGCTGCGTTGAAAACTAGACGACCATCGGTTCGACGATCTTTTCGCCGCGTTCGAATCTGTGGTAGTCCATTATCGTTGTGTCGATGAACGGCTTCTGCCCGTTGAGCAGGTCTGTCATTATCTGCCCGGCCACAGGACCGAGCATGAAGCCGTGGCCTGAGAATCCCGTTGCATGCCAGAATCCTTTGACGTCGGTCTCGCCGAGTATCGGCGCTGCGTCTGGTGTCATGTCGTAAAGCCCTGCCCACTGACGCACAATGCGGATGTTCTTCGCGCGCGGCAGAAGCTTAAGGATTATCTTAGCGACGTTAGCTATCGATTCGACTCTAGACGTATAGCCCGTCATAACGTCATGTGCAGGGCTTTCGCCGGCGATTATCGAGCCATGAGGGCGCTGCTGTATGTAATAGTTGCCGCTGAAGCTCATAAGCATCGGCGGGCAGACTCCAGGTTCAACAGGTTCTGTGATGATTGCTTCATGGCGTTCCGCCCAGTTTGGAAGGATGATACCGGCCATGCGGGCAACTTCCTGCGCCCACGCTCCACCGCAGTTGATGACGTTTTCACACTCTATCGTGCCTTTGTTGGTCTCAACAGCCGTGATGTGGTCACCTTTGACTTTAAGACCTGTAACTTCTGTGAATTTGCAGAACTGTACGCCGAGGCGCGTTGCTTCCTCGCGGAATGCAAACGTTGTCAGGAACGGGTCTGCATGTCCGTCTCTCTGATAGAACGTGAAGCCTATGGCGTCATCGACCTGAAGCCCCGGGCATATTTCCTGCGCGCGTTTGACGTCTGTAAAGACTTCGGCGTTGATGCCGCACTTGCGCTGGACCTGCACGTTTTTCTGGAACTGTGCCCACTCGTGCTCCTGATAAGCGACCATGAGGTAACCGCCCTGGTTTAGTCCTGTCGGATGTCCAAGCTCTTCATCGAGGTGTTCGAAAGTTTCGATGCAGCGTAGCGCCATACGGCAGTTGAGCTCAAGCCCCCACTGCGCACGTATTCCGGCGCCGCAGCGGCCTGTCGAACCTGAGCATACCGTGTTCTTTTCGAGAAGGACAACGTTCTTCCTTCCAGATTTTGCAAGATAGTATGCGGTCGCCGTTCCGACGATTCCTCCGCCGATTATGACTATGTCAGCTGTTTTCGGGAAATCCATCTGTTCCGCCTCCTATCTCTCAGCGTCTTCAGCGAGAAGGCTGATTTTTATCGGTTTGACCGGAGGACGCATAGTACCCGGGTCGATCTCAGCGATCGTTTTTCCGGTCGCCTTGGCTATCTCGCGGATTATGATGTCGCGGCAACCTCTGCCCTGGCACGGTCCCATGCCGATCCTGAGCTCGCGTTTTAGCTCGTCGAACGTATCATATCCGCGTGCTATCCATTCGCGGATCTCTTTCATCTCAACTTCTTCGCAACGGCATACAATATTTGCTTTCGCCATGTCAGCACACCACCTTTATCGCGCGGATGTCCCCGGCGAGGTTTTTCGGAATGACCACGCTGACGACTTTCGTGTGGTCTTTGAAAGGCTCAGCGACTGCGATTATCTCGCCGTCGGCGACCTCTTCTCCTGTTCTGTTGAGGCACTTTACCTTCTGGCCTTTTTCAGGTTCCGGCTCAAGCTCATAAGCAAGCTTTATCACGGCTTTGTCAGGAGCGTACGTGAGGTCGATGACGAAGCACGCAAGACCCGGGCATTTAGCGACACACATGCCGCAGCCTGTGCACTTGTCGTAATCGATAGCCGGCGTATCATTGATGTCGGCGAACGGCATCACGGCGCCAGTAGGGCAGCTCGTAGCGCACGGGTTGCACGGTATGCGCTGAGGACATTCTATAACGACATAGCCGCCCTTCTTGGTCTCCCATTTGTCCTGCGGCGGCAGTACCGCGCCTGGTCTGGGCCCTGTCAAGATTCCGCTGTTAAAAAGTTTTTCATCATCGTTGCCACAGCAGCAGCCCATCGTTATGCCTCCCATCCGTTGACTTTGACCTGATCTATACCGCTGCGTATCTTTGCTCCTACTTCGCCCGCGCGCAGATGGTCAAGTCTTGTCCAGTAATTTTTGAATTTTTCTTCATCGACTTTGAGGCCGAGAGATTTCGCAGCGCTGAAACCTGCGATGCGTCCTTCGACCATTGCCGAAGATGCTTCTTCTATTCCAGACGCGTCGCCTGCCACCCAAAAATCAGGATTGCTCGTGCGCATCGTGTTGTCCCTGAAAGGAACGTAGCCGCAGAGCTGCGGAACAAACTGCATCTTGCAGCCTGCCTGCCAGAACAGCTCTGTCGTCGGGGTGAGCCCGACTGCCATGCATATCGTATCGCAGTCTATCTTCTGAGGCTCGCCGACGGGCTGGAATTTATCGTCGAGCGCGGAGATTATCGCGCCGTCAACGACCCTGTCGCCTGTCGCTTCGAGTATCGTGTGCTGCAGAAGGATAGGGATGCCAAGCCTGCGGATCTTTGCTGCATGGACCCAGTAACCGCCTATCTTAGGCGTAGCTTCGATAACAGCAGCGACATCAACTCCGGCCTGTTTAAGCTGGTAACTCACTATAAGTCCGATGTTGCCGGCTCCGACCATGACGACCTTCTTGCCCGGCACGACGCCGTAGAGGTTCATCAGTGTCTGCACTGCGCCTGCGCCGTAAACGCCGGGCAGGTCATTGTTCGTGAACGGTATCATGCGTTCGGCAGCACCTGTCGCGAATATGGCTTTCTTAGCCTTTATTCTGTAATACTCGCTTTCGCCCCGCATCGCAGTAAACTCCTGCGACTCAGGATAGTAGCCCGTAACAGTCGTATTCGTGTCGATCATCACATTGTCACCGAGCTCTTTGATCTCGTCGAGAAGAATGTTCGCAATTTCAAATCCGCGCGTTCCGGCGTATTCGTCCTTGCTTCCGAAAAACTTGTGCGTCTGCTTGACAAGCTGTCCGCCTGCGTGGAGGTCGCTCTCAAGCACCGTGACTTTAGCTCCGGCAGAAGCCGCTTCAGCAGCAGCACTCAAACCAGCTGCTCCGCCGCCTACGATAAGGAGGTCTGTCTTTACAGTCATCTTCATAATGTAACCCTCCTCACTTTACGTCCATAGGGACGAGGCCCTTGCCCTTCTGGGTCTCGACTTTCATTCCGGCCTTGAGCGGCGTGACGCATGTGCGGACGTTAGGCACACCGTCAACAACCATAAAGCAGGAACTGCATTTGCCAATGGCGCAGAAGAAGCCTCTCGTGCGTTTCATAAGCGGCGTCTCCCTGTAGACCTGGATCCCGTTTGCATGCAGCGCCATAGCTATGGGGTCTCCCTCAAAGCCCTTCAGCGTGCGGCCGTCGAACGTAAATTCGACTTCTTTGCCATGATGGAATTCCAGGATAGGATGTTTCTTGATAAGTTCCATTGACTCTATCCCTCCTCGTTTTCTGGCAGATACTGCCGTTAAAATATTAAAGAAAATTTTTGCCGCGCGGTGCCAAAAGTTTGCCGCACAGCAATTTATTGCTTAATTGTTTGAATATTGTGCGTCTTTTGAAAAATTATGTCAATTGTACACACAGACTGAACAAATTAGATTTTTACGCCGAAATGGCACTTTGCTTTTTATTTAGTTTTAATCCTTCTCTGTTTCCTTATTCTGCACTTCTCTGACATAAGAATAAATTGTATATTTTGTGTTGTCCATCTCTTTTGCAAGCACTTCCACAGAACCTTTGAGCTGGAAAAACCCGCGATCGTAAAGCTCTTTTATCACTGCCTGCTTCTCCGGCTTTGAAAGGTAATTAAGCGGTTTGCCCGCGCCTTTCTTGACTTCTGTCAGCGAATCTGTAACGACCTCGTTTATATCCTGTGCGAACCACTCATGCACAGGTACTGGCGCCTTTTTGCGGCGTCCAGGGCTCTTTGCGGCCATCTGGTGATGGTACTGGCTGATATTTTCGTCAAAATGCAGCAGGCTTTCGACAAGCTCACGTGCCGCTGCGGCCTTGCTGATGTCGTAGTTTATGCAGAGAAATCCAATGAGTTTCTCGTCATTGTCACGGATGAAGAGGCAGCTGCATTTTATCAGCTCGCCTCGGTTGTTCCTGGCAAGATAGTTATAGACTCCATCCTTCGTCTTGTAGTCTTCGGACTTCATCATGAAAAGACCAAAATCCGTCATGGGGCTGCCGGGCTTCCTGCCTGTTACATGTCCGTTTTCGCATATCACAAGAGAACGCTCAGGTATCGAAAGGTCGTGAAGGTTCACCTCATAGTCCTTGCCCAATATCTTCGCAAGGCCGTGAACTATGGGCACAAATGGTTTGAGCTTAGGGTTTATTGCCGGTAGTTTAGCCACTTTCAGCACCTCCGCCCATATTTTACAGCATAAGGCGCCCTTTGCGGTCAAAAATTCGGCATAAAGAAGAGAAATTCACAGCCACATCAAGACAGGTTTTACGGCTTTCCTGCAAGGCATAAAAATTAGAGCCCAACGCAAAAAACGGCGGAACTAGGAATTTTCGAATTGTTATTACGTTACGAATCTGCAGGTACCGGCAAGGCATGTTGTTAACGCCACAAATGTTTTTCAACTCAAATACACAAAGCACGATCCAGAAACCTTAGTGCCGAAACGACATAAAACGCAGAGCACGCAAAGGTGTATTTCTGCATAGTTATTAAAACACCTTTCGAGAAACATCGTGAGTGCTGGTAAAACGTGCTGACAACGACGCAATATGAAGCGGCAACCTCCGATACGCACACTTAGACGCTCCCGATACAACACCGCAGGAGCTGATTAGAAGTGTAAAGAACGAAGCAACATGAAGGGAGCCAACCACAGGCGTACATCTACATACTCCGAGGATTGGCTCCCAAATGTTGCAAAGTTATTTGTGCTTATAATCAGCGCTTAGAAACTAGAAAGCGGCGACGATACCCTTCGGTACCAGAACCTTCTGTATGTAGGCTTTGACTTCCTTGGAGTTCGAAGCTTTCGCAAGGGCTTTCATCGCGGGTGTGTTCTTGTCTTCCGTGCGGCAGACCACGATGTTGGCATACGGTGAATCCTTGCCTTCGATTATAATGGCGTCCTTTGCAGGGATGAGCTTCGCTTCGACTGCGAAGTTAGTGTTGATGACTGCAGCGTCAACATCCTGGAGCGTACGCGGAAGCTGCGGTGCTTCAAGCTCAAGTATCTTGATGTTCTTAGGGTTGCTGGTGATGTCTTTCGCAGTTACAAGCTCGCCTTTTTTGACCTTGATGAGTCCGTGTTTCTCAAGCAGACGGAGGGCGCGGGCGCAGTTAGTCGCATCGTTCGGTATCGCTATGCGAGCACCTTTTTTGATGCCGCTGAGCTTTTTGAACTTCTGTGAATAGAGTCCGAGCGGTTCGATGTGGACCTTGGCTATCCATGTAAGCTTGTAACCCTTCTCTTTGCAGGTGTTCTCAAGATACGGAATATGCTGGAAGAAGTTGGCGTTGAGGCTCTTCTCTGCGAGCGCTGTGTTCGGCGTGACATAATCAGTAAATTCCTTGATCTGAAGGTCATACCCCTGTTTTGCAAGGACACCCTTGACTACGTTCATGATATCCTTGTGCGGGAACGGCGTTACGCCTACTGTGATGACCTTGCCGGCTGCGAATGCAGACGACGCAACTGTGAGTGCGAGAAATACTGCGAGCAAAACTTTCTTCATTACTATCATCCTTTCGCGAGGCTTTGCCTCTGTTTTTTAAAATCGATTTTTTAAAAACGGTGCGTGGAGCCTTTCATGAATGGCATGTCATCAGTCAATAAGCCCCACCTCCTTTTTATATCTGCGTGCTTATCTTATCTTAGCGTAGATGAAGTTGCCTACGCTCTGGATTATCTGTACGACTACGATGAGGATTATGACAGAATAGATCATTACATCTGTCTGGAATCTGTTGTAGCCGTATTTTATCGCTAGGTCGCCGAGCCCGCCGCCGCCGATAACACCGGCCATTGCCGAATATCCGAGCAGGTTTATCGCAACGACAGCCCAGTTGAGGACTATCGAAGGCATCGCCTCTTTTATCATGACGCCGAAGATTATCTGCCTGATGTTGGCGCCAAATGAACGCGCGGCTTCGATGACACCTTTGTCTACCTCAAGCAAGCTGCCCTCCATGAGACGCGCTACAAACGGAGTCGCCGCTATCGTCAGAGGGACTATCGACGCCGTGCTGCCTATCGACGTTCCTGCAATCAGGCGCGTCAGCGGTATTATCGCAATCATGAGAATGATGAACGGGAACGACCTCAGCAGGTTGACGATAAGGTCGAGCACCTTATAGACAGGCTTGTTCGGATGGAGTCCTGTAGGCCCTGTGATTATCATGACTATAGCCAGAGCGAATCCGAAAATTCCAGAGAACACAGTCGAAAGAGCAACCATGTAAACAGTTTCCCAAAGTGCGCGGCCCAGCTCTATCAAAAGTTCATTCTCCATCTTTCATCACCTCCCAGAACATCCTGTTGCTTCCAAGCCATTCAACGATCCTGTCAACATCTTTGTCAGATACGTTTATTATCAAAAAGCCCATTACGAAATCTCTGTAACGTTCAATGCGTCCGCCTATTATCGAGAAGTTGATGTCGAGCTCCCTTGCCATACGCGTGATGATGGCGTCATTTGCGACCTCGCGCGGGAACATCAGCCTTATGTTGGTGCCTGTCGGAACAACAGCGTAGTCGTCATGGATGAGCTTACGCAGCTCTTCGCCAGGCGCAAGGAAAAGTTTGTCGGTCTGGCCTGACGCCACGATCTCTCCGCCGTCGACGATGACGACCTTGTTGCATATCATCTTTACGACTTCCATCTGGTGCGTGACAACAACTATCGTTACGCCAAGTTTTTTGTTGATGTCCATGAGCAGCTCAAGGATGGAAATCGTTGTCTTCGGGTCGAGCGCAGAGGTGGCTTCATCGCAGAGAAGTATCTTCGGCTCAAGCGCCAGCGCTCGAGCAATGCCTACGCGCTGCTTCTGGCCTCCGCTAAGGTTGCGGACTTTTTCCGTACGTTTTTCTGCAAGACCTACCAGTTCAAGCAGCTCATCGACACGGGCAGCTGCCTGCTTTTTGGGAACGCCCCAGACCTGGAGCGGAAAGAGCACGTTCTCATAGACGTTCTTTCTGTTCATAAGGTTGAAGTTCTGGAATATCATACCCATCTCGCGGCGGAGTCCCTTTAGCCCTGTTGACGAAAGATCTCGGACTTCCTTGTCCTCCACCTTTACAGAGCCCTCATCGTAGCCTTCAAGGCCGTTCATGCAGCGCAGCAGAGTTGATTTGCCTGCGCCTGAATGTCCTACGATGCCAAAGACGTCGCCCTGTTCCACTGTAAGGGAAATATTATTCAGCGCTTTGAGGCTGCCGTAATGTTTCCCGAGACCGTTGATCTCTATCATCGAACCAGTTCCTTTCCTAAATGTGCTTTGCAATAAAAAAGACCGAGCCTCAGGGCCCGGTCTCGTGAACTCAGCAATGACGCACTAGGCGTCCGCAAATTCAGGAGAGGAGCCCCGCACACACATGCACATCATCATGTTGTTGATGCTTACTGTTTTCTGTTTCATAGCGGTTTCCCCTTTCCCCGAATATGGACGGAATTATAGTTACAATTAAGACAACTGTCAAGGCTACAACAAATATCATGCTTTTCTTTAAGAAGTAAATTATAATACCTTTATATTCTGTGTATCTTAATATTTATGACGAGGGCAGCATGAACAACAAGCAGAAATCATTTTTGATACTTGTCGCCGAAGTTATCCTTACTGTCTGTGTTTCCTTTGCAGCCATATATAACAACGTCTCTACTGCAAAAAGCGAGGCGGATGTGCTGACTTCAGAGATCAGAAATGACTATCAAAGGCTTATAGATTCTTATATCTCCATATTCAAAACCATCACTATACATGTAAAACACAAAATAAAAGATGACCCGTCGTTCGATGAGATGAACAAATGGCTTCAGGCACACGACAAAGCGTTCGGATCAGCCATCGGCAAAGAGTTCGACGGATTTGCCATGACGTACAAGGGCAAGTACGCTCACAGCTGGAACTATGGCGACTATTCGCACTATGACCCCAACACAAGGCCATGGTACCAGCAGGCTGCGAAGGGCTTGGGCAAAGTAGTCGTAGTCCCGCCTTACGTAACATATCTGGGCTCCAGCGCACAGGCAAAGACGGAAGACGCCGTTATAGAGATGACTATAGCGCAGAAGTATTCGGACTCTATAGCTTTCGACCTTGACCTAAAACTTTACAGTTTCAGCGAACTTCTCGATAAACGTCATATAGGCTACAAGCATGCCACTCTGCTCCTCTTTGACAAAGACGGATACATCCTGAGCACGAACAGGCGCGACCTGTACAGCCACAACGTGAAATCGGAGGACAAGTTTGTCAGCGCAAGCTTCAGCCAACACATGAAGGTACAGCCGGACAATATAGGGAAGCTGCAGCTCATGCATATTGACGGAACCTCTAACTGCGTTTATTCATTGAGCGATAAAAATGGCAACACTTACTGCATAATAATGCCGTTCACAGACGTGCTCTTCCGATTCTGGCTGACAGGCCTCATCATTCTTCTGCTCATTCTCGCTGAAATACTGATATACCGTTACAACGAGCGTATCATGTCCGAGATGGTCTCAAGAGATCAGAAGATAACAACGATATCAAAAGCGGCCTACAAGCACCACATTTACGTCAATCTCAAGACTATGCGCTGCCTCTTTGATATGCACAGCAACCACATCTTCCCTACTGATAATTACTGCGAGTTTTACAAAACGATGCTGGAACGTATTCCAAGCGAGAAGTCACAGCTGGAATTCGCCGCTTTCCTGTCGCCCGAAGTTCTCACAAGCTCCGGGAGCGGTGATATAACACGCCGAAAATTTGCTTTTGATATACTGCGCAAAGACGGCACAACTATCAGGAAGATTCTGGACATCGGGCTTTATATATCAAAGCTGAACGGAGAGAGTATTGCCGCCATCCTTGCGAATGACGTTACCGATCAGGAGCTCGACCAGCAGACTACGCTGCAGTCAATCGCTTATCACTATCTTACAGTTTATGTCGGCGACACAGAGACCGATAACTTCACCACCATTAAGGCAGACCAGGATCACAGGTCTATTCTGTCACAGGGCATCGGCTTTTCTGAGCTTACGCTGCGCTACGCGCGAAAGTTCATAAAAGAGGAGTACGTCAATGATTATCTTGACTCTGTTTCCCCGGAAGTGATAAAGCAGAAACTCGCTGACTCTGACAGCTACAGCATGACAATAGGCCTCAAAGACGGACACTGGCATACGATGAATATAATCCGTCACGAAAGATACGGCACGAACCATAAATTCATTTATCTCGTAAGCGACGCCGATGAGCAGATGCTGCACGAGAACACTCTGAAGGATGCTCTGGCAAAGGCAGAGGTTGCGACAGAGGCCAAGACAGAGTTCCTGTCGCGCATGAGCCACGACATCCGCACGCCGATGAACGGCATCATCGGAATGACACACATTGCGCAGCAGGCAAATGATCCTCAGAAAGTTGCAAACTGCCTGTCGAAGATAGACGTTTCTTCACGTTATCTTCTCGGGCTTCTCAATGATATTCTGGATATGACAAAGATAGAGAGCGGAGACATAGAATTCCACGAGGAACCCTATACTATCAACGAGCTCTATCAGTATCTGGACTCTATAATCAAACCTCTCTGCGACGCAAAGCAGCAGAAATTCACCGTAACTGGGCACACAGACCCGGCCTACATACCTGTGGTCGACAAGCTGCGTTTCAACCAGATAGTTTTCAACCTGCTGTCGAACGCTAACAAATACACCCCTGCGGGCGGTAAAGTAGAATTCCACCTTGAAGAGACAGTTTCCGGCAGCAAGATGGACCTGACCATGAAAGTAGCGGACAACGGCATCGGCATAAGCAAGGAATTCCAAAAAACGCTCTTTGACCCATTTGCACAGGAAGATCGGACGCGCACGATGGAAAGCGCTTTCAACAGCACCGGACTGGGGCTCGCCATCGTCAAAAGGATAATCGACCTCAGGCACGGCACTATAGAAGTTGAAAGCAGCGAAAATAACGGAAGCACATTCACCGCAAAATTTGCAGTGGACTATGTAAAAAAGAGCGAACACCGTGCAGAAACGGCGAAAAGCAGGACAGAAGCGCCGGTAAGATATGATGTCCTTTCGGGTAAAAAAGCTCTGGTCTGCGAAGACAATCCTATCAACCAGGAAATAACAAAATTCATGCTCAATAACGTAGGCATCACTGATATAGATATCGCCGGAAACGGGCAGATCGGCGTAGAAATGTTCAAAGAAAAAACAAACGGGCATTATGACTTTATCCTGATGGATATCAGAATGCCGGTTATGGGCGGCTTTGAGGCTACACGTGAGATACGCGCTCTTGACAGAGAAGATGCCAGAGCAATACCAATCGTGGCCATGACAGCAGACACGTTTGAAGACGAGGTAAAACAATGTCTTGAAAATGGGCTGAACGGTCACGTTGCCAAACCGCTCATTCCAGAAAAACTTTACGCTATGCTCACCAAACTGCTTAAAGCTGAACAGTAAATGGCACAAACGTCAAACAGTCAAAAACAGCAGCGCAAACGCGCGGCTGTTTTTGACTGTTTGTATAACACATTATGCAGATACTTACACTGTATCAGATAAACAGATTTACGTTAGATTCCTCCGCGTCGCCAAGATACGCGCCTACTCCGCCGAGCTCTACCCCATCGATAAGTTCCTCTGTTCTGATGCCCATCACGTCCATGCTCATGGTGCAGGCAACGATTTTTACGCCCTGTTTGATGGCCTTTTTGATGAGGTCTTCAAGTGAATCGACATTCTTGTCCTTCATTATTTTCTTCATCATCGCCGTGCCCATGCCACCCATGTTCATCCTGGAAAGCCTCAGATCTTTAACGCCTCTTGGAAGCATGGCTCCGAACATCGACTCCATGAAAGTCTTTTTCACAGGCTGTTTTTCGGCTTTGCGCAGGACCGTCAGTCCCCAGAAAGTGAAGAACATCGTCACAGGTCTGCCCATAGCTGCCGCACCATTGGCTATGATAAAACTCGCAAGGACTTTGTCGAGATCATCCGAAAACACAATGATGCTTTTGCCCTGCTGCGCACTGCTGGCAACCGGAGCCGCAGCTTCGCCGCCTTTTTTAACCACTGCGACAAAATCACCGCCGCGTCTTTCGTTTGCGACAAGTGTATTGCCGGTGCGGCGGCACCACGCCCCTATATCGCGTGTAAAACCTGGGTCAGAAGCCGAGACTTCCAGGACTTCACCGCCCTTCATGTCTTTCATTGTCTCAAAAACTTTCATTATCGGTCCCGGGCACTGCATACCGCTGCAGTCCAGGCGCACTGATGCTGTCTGCTGCGGTATGGATGTGTTCTTGTTTTCAGCTTGCGTCTTTACGGGCATATCATTATCCATATAGTGAGTGGACTGATAGAAACGCGTGCCACCTGGATAGACCATCACGTCGTCAAATCCATGCTGCGTCAGGATGCGTGCCGCGTTGTAGCCGCGCACCCCTATCGCGCAAAAAACAACGTAGCGTTTAGACTTATCAAGCTCTCCAAGCCTGCCGCGCAGCTGACCAAGCGGTATATGCACTGCGTCCGGGAGCGAAAAAGCCATAAGCTCAGCGTCTTCGCGAACATCCAGCAAAGTTGAGTTTTTATCCTTCTCAGCTACATCCCAGCCTGCGAAACGCACTTTGCCTGTCAGCAGATTTTCTGCGACAAAGCCGGCCATATTCACAGGGTCCTTTGCCGAAGAATACGGAGGGGCGTAGGCGAGTTCAAGTTCTTTCAAGTCGCTGACTCCTCCGCCAAGGCGCATCGTCACAGCAATAGTATCGATGCGTTTGTCGACGCCGTCGCGGCCGACTATCTGAGCTCCGAAAATTTTTGTTCCGTCTGCAGAAAACAGCAGCTTTATCGTCATCGGGACTGCGCCCGGATAATATCCGGCATGTGAGTTCTGCGTGATAATTATGCTTCTGTAATCTTTATCCCCGACCATGCCTTGTTTCGCAAGCGTCTTTTCATTCGCGCCTGTGCTTGCGGCCGTGAGGTCAAATACTTTAGCGACAGACGTTCCCTGCGTTCCTTTGTAAGGTTCATCACCGCCTGCTATGTTGTCAGCAGCGATACGCCCCTGCTTATTGGCTGGACCAGCAAGCGGCACCATCGTACGCCCGCCGAATACAAGATCTTCAACTTCGGCAGCGTCGCCGACCGCGTAAATGCTTGGATCAGAGGTGCGCAGGTGCTCATCCGTCACAATGCCTCCGCGCGCATTGACATCAAGTTCTGCGGCCTTCGCAAGCTCTCCGTTCGGGCGCACGCCAATGGAGAGCATGACTAATTCAGCTGTGACAGTCTTACCGCTTTTAAGCGTTATATCTACCTTGCTGCCATCGTCTGCAAACGATGACACGCCATCGCCGAGATGCAGATGCACGCCATTTGCCGCGATATTCTCATGCAGCAGCTGCGCCATCTCATAGTCAAGCGGCGCCATGACCTGATCGAGCATTTCGACTATAGAGACTTCGAGTCCGGCATGACGCAGATTCTCAGCCATTTCAAGACCAATGAATCCGCCTCCTATCACAGCAGCAGATTTTATGCTTTTTTCCTGCACAAGCGCGCGTATCTCATCCGTGTCCGGCACTGTCCAGAGTGTTTTGATCCGAGACGAGTCAATGCCCGGTATTGGCGGACGCAGCGGAGATGATCCTGTCGAGATGACGAGCTTGTCGTAGTTTTCCTCATACGTTTCACCGGTCTCGAGCCGTTTGACCGTAACTATTTTCTTTTCCCTGTTGATTGAAATTACTTCGTTTTTGACGCGGACGTCAACGTTGAATTTTTTGTGCATCGCTTCTGGTGTCATCAGCAGCAGAGAATTTCTTGATTTGATGACATCACCGACATGATACGGCAGTCCGCAGTTCGCATATGAAATATACTCGCCGCGTTCCAGCATGATTATCTCAGCGTGCTCGTCAAGCCTTCTCAGACGCGCCGCGCAGCTTGCTCCGCCAGCGACTCCGCCGATTATTACGACCTTACTCATCGTTGTCACTCCTGTCACATTTTTTATCTTTTTTTATAAAGTTAGAGCCAATCAAAAGGCCGATCACTCCGCCAAATATCGTAGAAAGCACCGGGCTGGACGCTATCGGACAAGTCCCTGTCGGGCATCCTACAAGGCGATAGAAGGCATAGCCGCCCAGTGCCCCGATAGCTGTAAGAAGTACTGCCGGTCTGTACTTGCATCCACATCTGCATTGATTTTCCATAACAATCCCCCATTCATTTTTTCCAACTGTACCATCGTAGCAAAATCTTTACCGTGATTTTGTCACAATTATCGTTAATTCCCGGCAAAAATTCTGTATAATGCTCTCATGAATAAAAAAGAACAAACTCACGGCATCGAAGAATATTTTCCTGTCTGGGACAAACTGACAGAATCGGAGAAACAGACGCTGCAGAGATCTGCAGTCAAGCGCACCGCTGCTAAAGGCACGATACTGCACAACGGCACGGCAGACTGCGTCGGGTTGTTCGTTATCCGCTCCGGCCAGCTGCGTGCTTTTATTCTTTCAGACGAGGGCAAAGAGATGACCATCTATCGCCTGTTTGAGCGCGATATCTGCCTTTTTTCGGCCTCGTGCATGCTGAAAGATATTCAGTTCGAAGTCAGCATAGAAGCAGAGAAAGATTCAGAGCTCTGGGTGATCCCGTCAAACATCTACAAAAATCTGATGGACAGATCTGCGGCAGTGGCAAATTACACGAACCAGCTTATGGCTTCACGGTTTTCAGAAGTAATGTGGCTCATAGAGCATGTCATGTGGAAGAGCTTTGACAAACGCCTGGCAGCGTTCCTGCTCGAAGAAAGCTCCGTCGAAGACAGTGATACGCTCAAAATCACGCACGACAAGATCGCCGCCCACATGGGCACGGCACGTGAAGTTGTAACAAGGATGCTGCGCTATTTCCAATCAGAAAACATGGTAACCCTCACCAGAGGCGAAGTTCAGATAACAGACAAAGAACGTCTGCAGGCGCTCGCATAATAGCCACAAAAAATGCCGCCCTCATGGGCGGCATTTTTTAGTCAGTTAAGCCAGCAATGAAACGATGTCTTTCTTAGGACGAGCGCCGACAGCTTTGTTAACGACTTTGCCGCCTTTTATCACAAGCAGCGTCGGAATGCTCATGACTCCGAACTGTGCAGCAAGCTCGCGCTGCTCATCTACATTCACCTTGCCGACTTTTGCAGCCTCTGTTTCATCAGCTATCTCATCTACTATCGGAGAGACCATTCTGCACGGCCCGCACCAGCTCGCCCAGAAATCCAGCAGCACAGGCTTTTCGCTTTCCATGACTTCGCTTTGAAAATTTTCTTTTGTTATCGTTAAGACAGACATTTATGTATCCTCCTGTGTGTTTTTATTTTGAACGTATTATACGGAGGATTGTCTGTCCTTTCCGTGACAAGGTCACAAAACATGCGCAGTTCGCGTCATTTATTTTCGTCGTACATTCCGTTTGAGAAGGGCCCGTAAGCCATCACTTTTTTGATGTCGGGAAAATGCACTATCTCTGGCACATTATTCGTGTCGAAATCTATATAAATGAGTTTTTCCGTATCTGAGCCATTTCTCATGACGTGCGCGCCATCAGGACCTGTAGGCAGTGTTATCGCCTCGCCTGCGTTCACTGTGACATCGCCCTTTGGTGTTCTGACGATTCCTGTGCCGTTGATGACATAAAATATTTCCTCATCCATCTCATGATAGTGATAACCGTAGGCGTAATTGCCGGGTTCGACTTCGACGAACGATGCACGGCACTGCTTTGCATCAGTTCTTGCAATAATATCTTTCACAGTAAATTCATTGCCGTCTCCGCTCATTTTTGTGCCATCCATCTTGCTGCAGCTGAAAACTTTAATTTCTTTCATTTCTATCTCCTCCTGAATTTTTTCCTTCGGCTTGACATTCTGTGCCAACAAGTACAAGATAATATAGTACAGATATTCAGGCAAGTAGGCACTATTTTATAATATAGTATCTAAAAAGAAACTATTGTGTTTATAACTGTTGTATTTTTAATTTTAACTTTTTAAGAAAAGAGCTATTGAAATGAATATAACACCTTTGCCGGCATGCCCAGTTGAAACTACATTGACTCTTATCAGCGATAAATGGAAGGTGCTCATACTCCGTGACCTGATCGGCGGCACTAAACGCTTTGGTGAATTAAAAAAATCGATTGGCTCCGTTTCGCAGAAAGTTCTCACGGCACAGCTGCGCGACATGGAATCCAAAGGCCTGCTGACACGCAAAATTTACGCCGAAGTTCCTCCGCGCGTTGAGTACACTCTCACTAAGACAGGTTACAGTCTCAAACCTGTCTTGGATTCTATGGCACAATGGGGAATGGAATATAAGAAGTTAAAAGAGAGACGGTAAAATCAGACAATACCATTTTCAGCTATAAGTTGGTCAACTTTTTTCTGCACATCCCTAACAGTTACATTGTTTATACATAAACGTTTGCCACACGTTTTTATGCAGTCGAGGCATTCTTTTGTGAAATTGCTGTCGCAAAACGCACATGGCATATCTTTGCAACACAGTAAAGGTTGCTTTGTTTCACTTAAATCGTCAGCGTGATAAGGTAAAAACACACCTGTTTCCCACGGGCCGTAAATGCAAAGAGATGGCGTAGAAACTGCCACAGCTATGTGCACTTGTCCGGTATCATTACAAATAATAAACTCTGCCGCGCGGATTATTTCTACAAGTTGCAACAGAGTTGTTTGCCCCGTAAGGTTCTTAATCCGCACTCTCTTGTCACACGACATGAGTATTTCCTTTGCCAAAACGGATTCGTCTTCGGTACCGCATATACAGCAAGTGATGTTAAGTCTTGAACCTAACTTTTCTATAATCCGTGCAAAATTATCAGTACTCCAGCACCTGTCTGATAATTTTGCACCTGGTGCAACTACAAAATATCTAACATCCGGTATGGCACGTTTATCAACAGACAGCGGCGGCAAAGAATAAGACTTTGTTGTGAAGTTGTGTCCTGCCAAACGCAAGACTGCGGCTGACATCTGAATCTCGTGCGCAAATCGTTCAGGAACGGGCGCGATCAGATCATAAATTTTATTGGTCAACCTTTTCAACAAAGCTGGCATCTTGGGGTATTCGCTACCGTTGGCAATTGTTATCTTATGTCCTGCCGGAATACATGCGGCAACAAATTCATGTCCTATGTCACGTTTATATATGAACTGAAAAACAATTTTTGATCGTATCTTTGCAAGTTTTTTATATGTATCAAACATCAGAGACACGGCAAAAATATTTATTTTTACCGGGACAATAACATCAAAATATCCTGTCTGTGAAGCAAGTTCCACAACCTGATTAGCGCAAACCAGACAAATTTTATTGTCTGGATACATAGCCCTTACCTCTTTGGCTGTGCCAAGCCATATGATAAAATCTCCGACCGCATCAAAGCGCAGCAATGTTACTGTGTCATTGTCAGATGATTTTTTATTCAACAGGAAAAGAAACGGCAGATAGCACCATTGGACCAAGTTGTAACCCATGTTATAAATAGTCCGCTTTGTGTTAAAAGGAAGTATCCGGCTCAAGAGTTTTCTTATCATTGTTTTATTTGTGTAATTTATTTGAAAAAGCACTCATCAGCTGCAACGGTCTCCACTGCTGTGGAATCTTCTCAAAGAGACCGAACCTTTCACACAACAGTATGTGCAGAATAAATATTACAGCACCGGTCAAAAGCGGTAAAATCAGTCCATGTAAAGAAACGAAATACAACGGCATTGACCAGGCAACGACTATTACACTTTGAAGAACTATATTCTTAGCTAGTTTTATGATCGTTCTAGGCGCGAGCATTACAACAAAAAATAACGTTGAAAGCCCCAGCATCATCGTAGTAGCTGCGCAAAGGCCTGTAGCTCCATATGGCTTAACAAAAGCTGCATCAAGGAAATAGTTACCGACGAGACCGATGTAACTCCATATCGCAAAAAGTCTCTGTTTCCCAAGAGCTTGTCCATACCTGCCTACAATAGAGTTCCATAGTTTAACTGGAAGTGCAACGACAAGCATCATAAGACATGGCGCAGTTTCAGCTATTGCTTTTGCATCAAATGCACCATACCCAAGCAACAGTTTAACAAGAGGTGCTGAAAGGATTGCAATTATTACACCTATTGGAAAGAAATAACTCCAAGCCATGAACATCGTAGTAAAGAGCTGCTCATCACCATTCTCTTTTGAGTCTTTGACTTCAGCACTGGCTCGCACAAGATATATAGACATTATTGGGGCCACAAAACTTACAGGCTGGTCGTAAATAAGCTGCGCATAGCTGATAGCCGATACATTGCCAGCGGGCAGCGATGAAGCAAAATACCTGTCAACAAGTGAGTATATGAATCCAGCTCCGGAACCTGCAAGGCAGTAAAACATATCGAGGCATGTCCTCTTCAGCAGCGCCGCAGGCACTTTGTGTCTCGGCCGCAGAGGCATATCGCGCAGAGTGTACCACATACAAAGCGCTAAAAAGGAGAACGACAAGCTTTGGAAGGCGGGCAGCGCATACCTGCCTATAATAGGCCTGAGAATAAGAAGCGAAGGGATAGATATAACATTTGAAAATACAAGTATTGTTGCGTAAATAGCAAAACGCTCCTTGTAATTTCCCCAAATTGAAAGGATGTATATACCCAGCATTGCCAATGCATAAGGCAGTACCCATTTGACCATTAAACCGGCGTGCATAAGACGCTCTTCATCGAATGTGCTGGCAAATATCCTTACATACTGCCCCGGAAATATCAAAAGCAGGGCCGTTGCGATTCCTAAAACTATTATGAGCATGCGAACGACCCAGCCGAGCAGATCACGTGCGGTGCCTTCATCATGCTGCACTAGCTTCGGCATCACAGCAGACTCGACAGTGCCCTGTATCGTGCCAGTTAGGAACGTAACAGCTCCAAACGTAACATAATAGGCATCGACAAACGCGGTCGCGCCAAAGAAATACGCGACTAAAAGTGTTCTGACATATCCCAGTGCCTTGCTGGCAAATGTCAAAGCTGTTGTTATCACAGTAGCGCTGCGCGCAGATTGCTTGCCTAGCAATCTGTGGAACAATTCACGTGTTTTCCTTATCATATTGGAATGATAGCACAAAGAAACGCTTAAATTATATTAACGAGCAAAGCGGGAGAAATATGGTATTTTTTGTGTTTTTGTCTGGACACTGTTATTATTTTAGGCAAAGACAGCCATGATAAATTAAATCTCAGCAAAGCGGGAGAAGCTGAATGCATTTAAAGTTTTTATACAGACAATATGTTCCGCTGTGGATGCGCCGAAAATTGTTTATGCTGCGACATTTTTTTGCGTACATATATTGTTTTTTTATAATAAAATTCTTCAACCGCCGCAATATTTTCGAAAATAAGGGTACCGTAGCGTTGATGCGGCTGGATGGAATAGGAGACTTTATTATCTGGCTTGACGCTGCCAAAGAATTTCGGGCAATGTTTCCGTCCAACAGAATAATTCTTGTCTGCGGCAAAGAATGCGCTGACATTGCTGCTTCGACAGGATATTTTGACATCGTATTTCCAATCGATAAAAGCGATATGATTTCGGCCAGGCCACTCTCAAAATTTAGACTGCGAAAAAAATTATCTGCGTTAACAGCAGACAAGCTAATTCAGTGCGCACCAAACTATGTCATGTATGTTGAGTTCATAGCTGCGTCAATTTACGCCAAAGAAAAAATCACTATCGACTACGACTCTACCGGCCAGTGCCGTCCCGACAAAAAAGAGGCAGACACTCTGGCAAGTGCAGTGTTTGATAACATAATCCGCACTCAATCACATGTCATACACGAGATTCAGCGCAATGCAGAGTTTATGCGTGCACTTGGACACAAATACAAGACAAAATTTCCAATTATAAAAATACACAAACCAAATAGTTTAGCTCCGAAGGGGAAATATTATATTTTAGTTCCTGGTGCGAATGTTGAGACCCGCAGATGGGACATAAATAAGTTTGCAGAAGTTGCCTCATATATATGTAATAAAACAGGATTTTCATGCTGTATATGCGGCAGTAAGGATGAGCGCATTCTGGGAGACGAACTTATCAAAATATCTCAAACAGCGGACAGACTAATAAATATGTGCGGAACGACAGAGCTTATGGAGCTTGCAGCTCTCATAAAAGACGCCGAGTTCGTGATAACTAACGACACCAGCGCACTGCATTTTGCCGCTGCCGTCAATACTCCGTCAATTTGTATATTCGGCCCATGGGAACTCGGCAGGATACTGCCTTATGACGCCGATATAACAGAAGGCTGTTCTGCACCTATCATGTGTTATAAAGGCATGCCGTGTAAAAACTGCTATAAAAACATTACCGTGGAATGCCAGAAAAACATCACAAAAAACAATCGCTTTTTGTGCATCGAAAAAGTCGAGGCAAATTATGTGATCAAAGAAGTCGAACATTTGCTGAATACGTTAGAAAGAAATAGATAGGATGATAAGACATTCGCTTAGAAAATATATTTCTCAATGGCTGCGAGAATCCATCTCGCTCATTGTGCGCATTTTCTATGCAATAATAATAGTCATCCTCAACAAAAAATTAAAAACACAAAGCAATAGCAATGCTATTGTTGTTTCCAGGATTGACAGAATAGGTGACTTTATAATCTGGCTCGACGCAGCTAAGGAGCTCCAAAGACTATATCCGGATAAAGCTATTACACTTTTATGTCTTTCGCCATGTACGCATATTGCCGAAGCAACTGGTTATTTTGACACTATTATTCCTCTGTCTATCGGACTTGTATATTCACTGAACCCATGCAGGAAATGGCAACTCCGCCGCATGCTGCATGGTATAAAAGCAGATATTTTGCTGCAGTGCATATATTCACGCTCGCTTGCAGCTGATTACGTATCATCGTGCGTTGCAGCAACCCAGAAAATCACACCTGACAGTGATTCGGCAAACATTCGCAGCGTTGTCAGAAAAATATCAAATATAATATACGATAAAATAATAGCCGTACCGTCCACAAATGCACATGAGCTTGAGCATAATGCAGAGCTTCTGCACGGTCTGGGACTCAGCTACTCCACAGCACCGCAGCTGCTTCCTTATTTTGAAAGTAGAATCGTACCAGCTGAGAAATATTTTGTTATTTTTGCAGGAGCAAGAGATGAAGACAGACGCTGGAGCACCAATAATTTTGCATCTGTTGCAGACTATATTATCGCCAATCATAATCTGGCATGCTGTCTGTGCGGATCGTCCGATGATACGGGAACTTCACAGCAGCTTATAAATACAGCGCTATGTGAGATCAAATATAACCTGACAGGCAGGACCTCTATTACAGACCTTATCGAGATAATCAGAAATGCAGAATTTATAATCAGCAATGATACAAGCGCCATACATATTGCCGTTGGCACAAATACACCATCAATATGCGTGTTAGGTCCTTGGGAGCTTGGCAAGGTACTGCCGTACAAAGCCAATAAAACAGATGGCAGAACTCTGCCGATCCTTTGTTACTCGGACATGGTATGCAGACAGTGCCACCTGCACAAAATAATGCACATAACAAAAGAATGCAAGAAAAATATCATCAAAAATAACAGGCGGCTCTGTATAGACAAAGTGTCACCGGAAATCGTCATCAAAGAAGTTGAAGGAATTTTAAAATACTCCAAATAACACAGCCGCAGCAAAAAGCAAATCATATTTTTTGCTGCCAGTTCTGAAATCTTTGCTGAATAATAGCGAGAATCTATCAGCCAACGAATCCTGATAGTTAATCACCTTACGGAGTATCGCTCTGTTTCCAGACGGCATAATACTGCCATATCCCTTCAAAAGGTCATGCGTTATTTTTTTATGCTGCTGTTCTTTATTGAAAAAGGCATGCAACTGGCGGCTGCAATAATTTTTCCATGTCGTTCTACTTCCATTTACTACATTGCTGTCATGTTGTCTGTATTTTATGTATGAATTTTTGTCGTAAATTACTTCGCCGCCCAGCGCAAGGCATACAAGATAAAGCCACCAGTCGTGTATAACAAGATACTGCGGCACATATGAATTGATATATTCCAATAAATTTTTATTGAAAACCATAGTGCAGCCGGTTGCGTTATTTTTAACAATGGCCTGTCCAAGCCCATAAGCCCCACCAGTCTGGTTTTTTTTGCTATAAATCTGCTGTAAATCTGCATCGACAAGCTGCGCTCGTGAAAAGTATAATACCAGCCCTTCAGGGTCAGCGACGTCAAGTTTTTCTGCTGCTTTTTGCAGTTTAATGCTGTCCCAAACATCATCCTGGTCACAAAAAGCATAATAATCAGCATCAGCAGCGTTTTGCATTAAATCAAGGAAACTCCGTGCAGGTCCAAGATTTTTTCCTGCATACCATTTAAGCTTAAGCAAACCCTTATTTTGCCATTTATCGAGTATTTGTTTCGTAGAATCAGACGAGCCATCGTCACGTACAAGGATATCAAGATCCACACCCTGCTGGCCAGCCAAGCTTTCAAACTGCTCGTCAAGGAAACGTTCCCCATTGTATGTTGATAGAAGTACATTAACTTTTTTCATCGTACACCTTGGATTCCAACCATCGCGTTGACTTTTTCTAACATGTTTGCAAATTCATTTAGAGAATTAGGGACAAAAATTTTCCATTTGTCTTTATACGAATTCTTTAAAAAATTTATCAAGTTTAAAACAATATCGGACTGTGCCCCGTTAAAAATATTACATAAAAAAATTATAAAAGGTTCTTTGTTAAACAAAAGCTTTGGGTTGAATACAGCTGTAGAGAAAATATTAATTAATACATTATTATCACTTAAGCTGTGATTACAAACCAACTCCCACATATTGGACCCATCATCTACTTTTATTGATTCAGGCATATTCATTTTTTTATAGTCAAGCACAGATTTTGCATAATCAGCAGGATGTGGTCTGACAATTACCTTGTCACATGTTTTTGTGATTAATTTAAATATTTTCCCATAGGCATCACTTTGTTCAGCTGTTTGTGAGTCATGTGGGTCATCAATAAATATATATTTAGTCTGGTATATTTTGTGTGCAGCATAACTAAAAATCATGTCCAGCTGCCGCATTAAACATCCATTTGCGGTTATGGAAGGCAAAGCTTTTATTTGTGTCCATTTATCAGCACGATATACGGATAAGTTGTTCAAATACAAAGCGGAAATATGTATACATAAAGGACCAATATTTAAAAGTTCCAGCAGTTTATATTTATAGTTCGTAAATTTTATAGCTCTCACATCACCCGAATACGACGCAAGCCCATCATCAATTATTATCATTTTTGATTTACCTTTAAGGATTTGTGCAAAACTCATAAAAAGCAAATCCCAGCCTGAACATGCAATTTGGTTATAAGACAAATTAAAAATCCTGCCTAATCGATAAAAGAGGTGAATTTTAGGGAATAGAATAAAAAACCGCATTCTTAACCTTGTCAGTTTTTCTCTTTTGATGAATTTGACGTTTGAAAAAATGTGAGAAGCCATAATATTGTTGAATATCTTTTTTGCATTTGAAAATTCTTCAATTATTATCAAATCTGAATTTATCTTTGAATCTTCTACATTATTAAAAACAAAATTAATCGTGTTCAAGATCTGGAGAGGGCGACTACATATAAACAGTGATTTCATGATGTCACCAACCCTATTTATTTTTTTGGGGACTTATTCTGTCAATTATACGCATATTCATAAAAACATCTTCATGAATTACATTTTAGCTGTTTTTTGTAACTCTGTTTTCAAATCTCCACGCATCACTGCACATATCTTCAATGCCAAGCTTTGTCTTCCAGCCAAGTTCACGCCCGGCCTTTTTTGCGTTGGCAAAACATACTGCTATGTCTCCCTCTCTGCGGCCGACGATATCAAATGGAATCTGAACATTGTTGGTGCGCTCAAAAGCGTGAATAAGTTGCAGCACCGAAGTTCCTTCTCCTGTGCCAAGGTTATAGATATGGACGCCAGCTGTCATTTTTTCCAGCGCAGCTACATGTCCTTCGGCAAGGTCAACAACATGGATATAATCGCGGACACCAGTGCCGTCCGGCGTGTCATAATCGCTGCCAAATACACGCAGTTTGGGCAGCGTTCCCTTAGCAACTTTTGTAATGTACGGCATCAGATTGTTGGGAATTCCATTAGGATCTTCGCCGATGAGCCCACTTGGATGCGCCCCAACTGGATTGAAGTACCTCAGCAGCATTACCCCAAATTCAGGGTTCGCTTGCGCTGTATCAGAGAGTATCCTTTCGCTTATAACTTTGGTTTCACCATATGGATTGGTAGCAGGCATCAGCGGCATCGTCTCAACAAACGGCGGGTTACTATCACCATAAACTGTGGCCGATGAAGAAAATACGAATTTACGCACTTCATGTTTGATACACGCGTTCGCTAAAACGATGCTGCTTAGCAGATTGTTGCGATAATATTTGAGCGGCAGTTTGACTGATTCGCCGACTGCCTTGAACCCGGCAAAGTGAATTACACCATCTACATTGTTTTCTGAAAACAATTTTTCAACTTCAACTTCGTCCGTAACGTCTGTTTTATAGAATTTCGGCTTAGCACATGTTATCTCAGTTATTCTGTCAATGACATCAGCTTTGCTATTTGACAGGTCATCGGCAACGATAACAGTATGGCCAGCCTCAATAAGACTTACGCAAGTATGTGAACCAATAAAGCCGGCTCCTCCAGTCACGAGTATATTCATGCACAACGCTCCTATCGTGTACTTATAAATTACAATTTTATCATTCGCTCTATTTATTTACAAACTTATAGACATTGGACAAACAGTCAAATTTACGCGTCAGAAATAGTTTTTAACTTGCAAACTAGAGCTCGTTGCGATAACCTTATCATGATATCGTAGAATAAAAAACTATCACGGGTGGTGCAAGCATGAGCCTTTATCTTGTAACAGGCGGAGCAGGTTTTATCGGAAGCAATCTTGTCCATTACCTTGTTTCTCTAGGGCATAGTGTTGTCGTACTCGATAAGCTGACCTATGCCGGAAATATGGCATCGCTTGACGGTATTCCTAAAGACAAATTACGTTTTGTAAAAGAAGATATCTGCAGCACCGATGTAGTTTCCTCACTGCTTTCCGAAACAAAACCGAACGGCATTTTCCATCTGGCTGCAGAAAGTCACGTCGACCGTTCAATCGATGGGCCAGCTGAATTTATCAAAACAAATATAGATGGGACATTCTCCATGCTCACCGCTGCAAGGAAATATTATGAGTCGCTCAGCGATGCCGACAAAAATCAATTCAGATTCCTTCACATTTCGACTGATGAAGTCTATGGCAGTCTTGGTGCTACAGGATATTTCACAGAAGAAACTTCTTACGCGCCCAACTCTCCGTATTCGGCATCAAAAGCTTCATCTGACCACCTTGTGCGGGCATGGTTCCACACATACGGATTTCCAACGCTCACAACTAACTGCTCCAATAACTACGGACCGCGGCAGTTCCCTGAAAAGCTGATTCCGCTTATCATCCACAACGCGCTTTCAGGCAAAGAGCTGCCCATTTATGGCGACGGCAAAAACATCCGCGACTGGCTCTACGTCGAAGACCATTGTAGGGCTCTGTACACAGTTATGATCAACGGCAAAACAGGCGAGACATATAACGTCGGCGGTAATTGCGAGCGTCAGAATATAGAAATAGTAAAGAGCATCTGCTCAATACTGGACGAGTTGCACCCTAAAAAAGACAAATTGAAATATGATTCACAGATAACTTTTGTCAAAGACCGTCCTGGCCACGACCGCCGCTATGCCATCGACGCATCGAAAATTAAACGTGAGCTTGGCTGGCAGCCGCAGGAAACCTTTGAGACAGGCATGAAAAAGACTGTTATGTGGTATCTCGACAACAGTAAATGGGTCGAAGATATAATCTCCGGCAAATATCAGTGTCAGAGACTTGGGCTTGGAGGCGACGATAAATGATAGCTAAAGGTATAATCCTTGCCGGCGGCTCAGGCACACGCCTTTGGCCGCTTACGATAGCGGTAAGCAAACAGCTTATGCCTGTCTATGATAAGCCTATGATCTACTATCCACTTTCAACGCTCATGCTTGCCGGCATACGCGATATTCTCATCATTACCACGCCGGAAGACCAAGCGGCATTTAAAAAACTCCTTGGCGACGGAGCTCAATGGGGGATAAAAATCTCCTACGCAGTTCAGCCAAAGCCTGAGGGGCTTGCGCAGGCATTCATCATAGGCGAAGAATTCATCAGCAAACAGCCGTGCGCGCTTATACTTGGCGATAATATCTTCTACGGCAGAGGGCTCTCCGAAATACTTCAGACAGCAGTTTCCAAAGAAAAAGGAGCCACCGTGTTTGGCTATCCTGTAGATGATCCAGAACGCTACGGCGTCGTTGAATTTGACAAAAATGGCAAGGCACTATCACTTGAAGAAAAACCCGAGAAGCCAAAATCAAATTACGCCGTAGTCGGGCTTTATTTCTATGACGAGCAAGTCGTGTCTATTGCAAAAAGCATGAAGCCGTCGGCACGCGGCGAACTTGAGATAACAGACCTTAACCGTGTGTATCTCGAAAAAGAACAATTAGACGTGCAGGTATTTGGGCGCGGGTTCACATGGCTCGATACCGGCACACATGACAGTCTGCACGAAGCTTCAGATTTTGTGAGCATCATACAAAAACGCCAGGGTCTTATGATCTCATGCCCGGAAGAGATTGCCTGGCGTAAAGGATGGATAACTACAGACAACCTGCTGGAACTTGCTAAACCGCTTTCAAAGACAGATTATGGAAAGTATCTTAAAAAACACGCAACCAGTGAGAAGGCATAAAAATTGGATATAAACAAAACTGAATTAAAAGACGTTCTCTTCATAGAACCAAAGATTTTTGGTGACCGCAGAGGCTGGTTCTTTGAGTCGTGGAATAAAGAGCGTTACGAAGCAACAGGTATAAAAGAGACATTCGTCCAGGATAATATTTCTTACTCAACAAAAGGCGTCCTACGCGGGCTGCATTATCAAAAACCATATACACAGGACAAGCTGGTGTTCGTACTTGAAGGCTCTGTTTGGGACGTTGTCGTTGATCTCCGTAAATCGTCACCGACCTTTGGCAAGTGGCACGGATTTACGCTTACAGGTGAAAAAAAAGAACAGCTTTGGGTCCCTAAAGGTTTCGCCCATGGGTTTTGCGTACTATCCGACACAGTCCTGTTTGAATATAAATGCACAGATAAATACAGCCCCGCAAGTGAACAAGGGATCATGTGGAACGATCCGACTCTAAATATTCCATGGCCAATCGATAATCCAGTGATTTCTGATAAAGACACCAAACATCCGTTCTTCAAAGACTTGACGGATGACCTGCTTTTCGAATAGGTGATAAAAATGACAGATAAACAACGCAATATTCTAATATTTGGTAAAAACGGGCAGGTAGGATATGAACTTTGCCGTTCATTGTCGTATCTCGGCGATGTTGCCGCGATAGACATAGACGAATGTGACCTTACAAACAAAGATTCAATAATCCAAAACCTCGACAAATACAGCCCAGATATCATCGCCAACGGAGCCGCATATACTGCAGTTGATAAAGCCGAATCTGAACCAGAGCTAGCCGAAAAGCTCAACAGCACTGCACCAGGAATCATGGCAGAATGGGCAAAGAAGCACAGCTCGATAATGGTCCACTACTCCACTGATTATGTCTTTGACGGCACAAAAAAAGGGGCTTGGACTGAAGAAGACACACCAAATCCCCTTAACGTCTATGGCAGGACAAAGCTAATGGGCGACAGAAACATCCAGGCTTCAGGCTGCAAACATTTCATATTCAGAACAAGCTGGGTATATGGAGCAAGAGGCAAGAACTTCTATCTCACAATGAGAAAGCTGCTTCAGGAGAAAGATGAGCTTCGCGTCGTCAACGATCAGCACGGCGCACCTACATGGTGCAGGACTATTGCAGACGTTACTTCGCTTGTGCTTGCACAGGTATTAAGTCCTCGGACAAAATTTAATGCAGAAGAAGTTTACGGTATCTATAACCTTACAAACAGCGGAGAAACAACGTGGTTCGGCTTTACCGAAGCGATCCGTGAGCAACTTGCCAAAGAAGATTCGATTGCAAAACTGGCGAAATTATTGCCAATAACCACAACAGAATACCCCGTAGCAGCGAAAAGACCGATGAATTCTGTTCTCTCGCATGATAAATTATATTCGGTTTTTGCGCTTGAAACAGCAAATTGGCGTGAATCAATCGCCGTTTTATAATACATACAAACTTGAAAAAAGTAGATGATATTAATGCCAAACAAACTAATAAAAATGATATATCGCCCCAGTCCAATAAGCGCTGAAGGTGCCCTTTGCGTAACAGAGGAGAATTCACCAGAAGTACCGTTTGACATAAAACGTGTTTATTATAGCTATGGGGTGCAAAAAGGTATAATACGCGGGAATCATGCACATAAAAAACTTGAACAGATATTAATTTGTATCTATGGCGAAATAGAAGTGACCTTGGACAACGGCAAAGGAAACATTGAAAAAATAACACTAAACGACCCCTCTGGTGGCTTATATGTAGGCCCAAATATGTGGCGGACAATGGAATGGATTAAGGATGACAGTGTTCTACTCGTATTAGCTTCCGAACACTATAATGCTGATGATTACATACGCAACTATGACGATTTTAAAACTTGGATCAGAAAATGAGGAGTTTAACAAGTGAATATGAAAATCCCATGTAATGCGCTTAAACCAGGCTATGAAAAATATCGCGATGAATACATTGCCGCAGCAATGCGAGTACTTGACTCGGGTTGGTATGTGCTTGGCAAAGAAGTTGAAGTTTTCGAAAGCGAATTTTCGGCATGGACTGGAACAAGGTATTGTGTAGGGTTAAATTCAGGCCTTGATGCACTAATACTTGCGCTAAGAACCATTGGCATAACAAATGGAGATGAAGTTATTGTTCCTGCTAACACATATATAGCTACTGTTCTAGGAATAACAGAAAACGGTGGAACACCTGTTTTTGTTGAACCAGATGAGTATCATAATATTGATGCAAATAAAATCGAAGGATCAATAACTTCTCACACAAGGGCTATTTTAGTTGTTCACCTCTATGGTCAACCATGTCGTATGGATAAAATAATGGACATCGCTAATCGCTATGAGCTGCCTGTTATTGAAGATTGCGCACAAAGCCATGGTGCGACCTTTAATGGTCAAAAAACTGGTACTTTTGGTAGAATAGGCTGTTTTAGCTTCTACCCAACCAAAAATCTAGGAGCTTTTGGTGATGGTGGAGCAATTGTCACTAACGACATATGTATTGCAGACAAGATCCGCATATATAGAAACTATGGCAGCGAGAAGAAATATCACAATAAAGTTCAAGGAGTAAACTCTAGGCTCGACGAAATACAAGCGGCATTGCTTAGAGTGAAATTATCTCACATTGAAGAACTAACAAAAGAACGAGAATCCATAGCTAAATATTACCTTGATGGCATAAAAAACCATTTGATCGAATTACCTAAAGTGATGGATAATGTCCGCCATGTATGGCATCAGTTCGTTATAAAAACGAATAAACGCGATGCATTGCATGATTTTCTAGCAGATAACTCAATCGGTTCATTAATACATTACCCTATCCCTCCCCATTTGTCCGAAACATACTCAGGGCTTGGATATAAAATGGGAGATTTTCCTATTACAGAGAAAGACTCGAATTCAGTTCTCAGCCTGCCGATGTATAATGGAATGAGAAATGAAGATTTATCAAAAGTTATTGAAGCGATTAATATTTTTTGATTGGGGTTAAATAAATGTCTACCAACGCTGTATATTCAAAACGTATCGCTGAATCTGCAAAAGTAATGGATTTCGCAATTATTTATGAAAATGTCTTAATCGGTGACAATGCAATTATAGGGGAGCATAATGTCATTGGCAAGGTGCCCACTCCAACGTCAGCAATGTGTAAAGTTTTGGACATGAAAACATTAATAACAACTATTTCACCACTTTGCAGGTTATGTTCAAACGTAACCGTTTATTCAAATGTTTTTATAGGAGAAAATTGCCTTCTTGGCGATAATGTTTCTGTGTTTACCGATGTTAAAATTGGCAACAATGTTATTTTGAGCCGTAACGTGACGGTAAATTCGGAAACAATAATCGGTGACAACAGCCGCGTTATGGACGGCACACATGTTACTGGTAGGGTGAAAGTTGGTAATAATGTTTTCATTAGCACGGGTGTTTTTATGGCTAACGATGATACTTTTGGTAAGGAAGGCTTTGGATCTAATACTTGTGGCCCGATAATTGAAGACTATGTGTCTATTGGAGCAGGAGCAATTTTGTTACCTAACATACGGATAGGAATGGGCAGTATTGTTGCGGCCGGCTCGGTTGTAAAAAAAGATGTCCCTGATTGTACAATTGTTGCAGGGAACCCAGCAAAAGTAATCGCTCCTGTACCACGTATGCTAGATAGGCAAAAAAATTAAAATGTTTATTTCATACTACACACCAAAGGCTATACTTACGAACGAGGATCTTGAAGCAGATTTTAGTTCTCCTTCTTGGACAGCATCGAAAATTTTTCGCAAAACAGGGATAAAATCACGTCATATTGCAAAAGATGAGCTTACATCCGACATGGCTGTTTCTGCTGCAAATAACTTGTTAAATGAATATAACATCACTCCATCTAATATTGATTTTATCCTACTTTGCACTCAGAGTCCCGATTATTGTCTTCCTACGACAGCTTGTATCGTACAAGAGCGATTGGGCATTGCAACATCTACTGGTGCCTTTGATTACAATTTAGGATGTTCAGGATATATTTACGGCCTTGCCACCGCTAAAGGGCTGCTAATGGCAAATGTTGCTAAAAATATATTGTTGATTACAGCAGAAACATACTCCAAACATATAAACCATATGGACAGAAGTACAAGGACTATTTTTGGAGATGCTTCGTCTGCTACTTTGCTAACAGAGATGGATATTAATAAAATAGGATTTTTTACCTTAGGAACTGATGGGAAAGGGGCAAAAAACCTCATAGTCCCTGCTAGTGCAATGGCAATACCACAATCTGGAGTTACTGCAGTTGAAGAAAAGGACGAATCCGGCAACATTAGGAGTCTCAATAATTTATATATGAATGGGCCGGAAATCTTTGCTTTCACTCTGCGTGTTGTTCCATGGTTAATATTGGAGACTGTAAAGAAAAATGGACTTACAATGGATGATATAGACTATTTCGTTTTTCATCAAGCTAATAAATTTATACTTACGACACTTCGTGATAAGCTTAATATACCAGAAGAAAAATTTTGTATTGATGTTGAGGAACTCGGCAATACAGTAAGTTCAACGATTCCAATTGCAATAAGGAGAGCTTATGATAATAAAGTTATTGCTATTGGCGACAAGATACTTGTCGCAGGATTTGGCGTTGGTTATTCGTGGGGTGCAACAATATTAACGATTGGATAGCGATTTAGTTCTGACATTATAAATTGAGGGGGATTTTTATAATGAAAAGCGAAGACAAGTTAACGCTTATTGCAAAAGCAATACAAATCGACACTGCTGATATAAATCCACAAACAGAACTCAAGTCCATAGAAGAATGGGATTCCTTAGCTAAAATATCTACAATAGCAATGCTGGATAAAGAATTTAATAAGATATTAAATGCTGATCAGATCAAGCAATTGAAAACCATTCAAGACATTTTAGATTATATGCAATAGACATGAGTTCTACTGGTACAGCAATTACATTTTATATTAATAGTTTTTTTGCGCATGCCTAAGTCTCGCAAGAAACTTTTTATAGAAAATTTTTTAGCTTACGGCGCTATCAATGCTTTAGACAAGATAGTACCGCTTGTTATGTTACCAATTGTAACGCGGTTTCTAAAAAACACCGCTGATTATGGCCGTTTTGAAATGTTCAACACTATCGTAGGTTTTGGCTCAAGTTTTGCAATACTTGGCATGTATGACGCAATGTTTCGTGAATATTTTGAAAAAGACGATACAAAATACAGATCACTTGTTACATCTACTGCTCTTCGCATTGTGCTTATTTCAGCAAGCATTTTATCTCTTATTTTGATTGTCTTTAGCAGATATGTTTCACAACTTTTTCTTGGCAATACTGTGAACGGGGCGATAGTAATTATGGCTGCTTTGGGAGTTTTTCTAGCATCTTTAAGGACCATTGTTTCTGCCCCAACAAGAATGAAAAACAAGCGCAAAGTTTATATTTTTTCTGGCATTTCTTATTCTCTGATTTATTATTTGATTGCTATATTTCTTATAAGAAATGGATTCAGTTATAATGGCATGATTTATGGCAGTTTAATAGCATCCTTGTATCTTCTGTTTTTCTTTTATTTTCTTAATCGCTTTGATTTTAATTTATCACTCTTCAATAATCACGTTTCAAAAGAATTATTTAAAATAGGAGTTCCACTTATTCCGGTATTTGTAATCTATTGGGCTTTCCAATCCATGGACAAAATCATGATTGCAAATATGTTAGGGTTAGATCAAGTAGGGATTTATTCTATTGGAGCAAAAGTTGCATCTGTGAGTAATTTTATCTACATGGCCTTTGCCGGAGGTTGGCAATACTTTGCATTTAGCACAATGAAGGATAATGACCAAGTCGAATTAACATCAAAAGTTTTCGAATATCTGGGAGTATTTTCATTCTTTATATTCGCGATAGCAATACTATTTAATGACTTTGCATTTAATATATTTTTTACAGGAGACTATACAAAAGGTTCTACTGTTTTCCCATACCTTTTTTTATCACCTCTTCTTCTTATGCTCTTTCAAACTGCAGGGAATCAGTTGCTTGTGGTTAAAAAGACCTATTTATCAACTATTTGTCTTGCAGGAGGGTTATTTGCAAACCTAATATTAAACTACCTAATGATTCCACGATTTGGCATAAGAGGAGCTGCATTAGCGACCTTAATAGGGTACACAATTTCCGTTATAGCAATGATAATTTTGACCTATAAACTTAGCCTAACTCACATACAGAGCAGATTCTTCGGACCAGTTATTGCAGTAGTCACAGTTTTAATGCTGGTATTTCTATCACAATCTCATTATACAAAATATTCATCACTAATAATTATTTTTTTTATATTTATCTTCTACAAAAACGATTTACATAAAATATCGTTAACTAATTAACTTTTTATACAGTTTTACAAATAGCATTTTTTTGTCTTTGAAATATAAATAATTTGCAACTGATTTCAGAAATAGGACAACATTATATTTAAAAGCTATCTTGTTTATGTTTATTCGTGAATATATATGTTGTATGTTCTCTGTTTCAACATAGTAGTCTATAATAGCTTTATCATTTATCTCAATATCACAAGTTGAATGTATATTAGCTTTTCTATTAATCAATGATACAAATTCATTCTCAAATTGCTTTCTTGTTGGCAGGACTTCGTATAATTCTTCGCCGATTTTATTCCTCAGATTTGAATCAGTAATCAATTCATCTACAGCGTTGTGGAAGGAACGTAAATCGGAATAAGATATTTTCGGTCGTGAACCTTCATTGAAGAGATCTGATAAATCTGTAAAATTTAGGTCTGCATCAACGTATGATATATAAGGCTTCTTGGCCATTGCAAATATCTGCGTCATCAGTCCACCGCTCATAGGATACGTACCTATGCATATATCCATATGTTGAACCACAGGGACGATGTCCGTTCTGTTCCCTAGTAATATCCATCTACTTTCTAACCTGTGTTTTTTAATAAAACCATGCATTGGTTTCATATTTCCACTGCCAGCGAAGTAAAAGATTGTCTGTGGATTCCTATCAAGAATGTCTTTCACTATTTCTAAAAATTTTCCATTTCGGCCATATGTTTTATATACGCTACCGCCTGAGAAAAGCCTAACAAGCTTTCTATCATCTGTTTTAGGGAGCCCTTTAAATGGTGCACTTTGGGATATCGGATAATATGGTAATATCAATAGCTTGTCTTTTGATATGAAACGCCTTTGCCACGACAAATTATATCCATAGTTTCTAAACTCTAAGAAGTAATCCGCACAATATACGCCGAGCCAGAAAGCGTGATCTGTAAGATTAATCTGATAGCGTTCAACATTAGGGAACGCATTCCAAACAACGTTTCCGACAACATCGTCAGGGGCCATATGTAAGAATGCTTTTGAGGGATGAAAGTTTTGTACTACATCAATAATGTGCTTTGCTTTGGACAATAAATCAACTTCGCGCGCATCATCTTTTATATATATAATACTTAAATTATTGTATTTTTTAAAACGTTCTTTTATAACGCTTGTATTATCTGTTTTTGCAAACACAATCATTAATACATTTACGTCGTTAATGACATTAAGGATAGCATGGAGATATTGCTCCGTAAGCCCCCTATTTGGCAAAGCAAAACAGTCATAAAAAACAACATTTCTGAGTTTTTCCCCTTTGCCACAAAGGGTAGGCGGGACAGCATCATTCGCGATATTAGCTATCATATTTTCAAAGTCTTGATCACAAAATTTGAAATTAAACGTATATGCTATATTACAACATATTTTAATTATATTCAGGACAATGTCATAGTTTTTACTGGCATAGTTCTTAATTGCAAGCATCTTATAGAAAGAATAGTCTTTTAAATAAGATGATGCGTCAGTCTGCATAGCTATATGTACCACTGATTATTTGTGCATCACTGGCATTAAGGTCATTAATTATTCCACCTAAAAGTATAATAATATAATATAGATTTATTATATTAGGCCTTTGGTATATTGATGAAAAGAAACATATTACAAATATATATGTGCCAGGCAAAGGAGTCTCCGGCATGTATACTTTAATTATTATTAATAACAATAATATTGTTAAAAAAAAGCCTAAATAGCCGTAATCATATATTAATAGTTTATACGAATATGTATTAGCGTATGGGATCTTTGATGTAGCTGAATGTCCACAGCCAAAAATTGTTGTTAACATGCTGCTATCTTTAAATCTATTAAAAGCTTCATCGAAATAATCATCCGTTCTATTGTCCCCTTTAATTTGCCCATCTTCAATTGTTAGTGCATTTTGCAGTCTAAGGACAACAGGGTTTTCAAACGTCAAGCCATATACAAAAACCCAGTATATGATAAAAAATGAGGATAAAAGCAGAACAAACAAGGTTTTGTTTTTGTAAAAAGAAGACATAATAATGAATAATACAGTTAAAACATAAAAAGCAGTAGAAAATGAGATTATACCGCCTAATAATATTATAACGTTTTTAATATTTCCTCTAATCCTATAACGATCCGAAGCCAGTATCAATGCTGCTATCGTACCAACAGTACCGGGTTCATCAAAAATACCACAGAAACGACATATAGGTAGGGGAATTGGTGCTGGATTCCAAAGTACGCTGCCCCAGTACAACTGATAAAAATGTCCGGCATCAAATTTACCTGGATGCACAGGAGCCAAGTATGCGTAAGGTATATTTCCATGAAATAAAATAAGGAACCATGTGACTATACCTAATATTAAAGAGGCTGCGAATAACCATGTAAATATTTGATATACACGATATATATTTATATCATTTAAAAAAAATAAAAAGACTAATATTAATGTCGCTGCAACAGAACCAAGGATATTAAGCAACGTTATCGAGCCATTTACAATAGCCGGCAACATTCTTTGTAACCATAAAACCAACAATAGGACTGAAACAAACAATTTGCCCTTAGGAATTTTTACGTTATTTAGTATATGTTTGCATATTAGTGCGGTAATAAAAGCAATCTCTATAAGAATTTTAACTTTATCAAAAACGCCATTTCTATATGTATCCCACAAGAAATAGGGATCAATAAATAATAACGCAAGTATTGCAAATACAATACAAATGAGGTAATCAAAATTAAGTTTATGTTTAATAGAAAGTATCATTGATATTTTCAAGCCATCTTCTTCATTTTATATTATTTAAAACAAGTCAAAATATTGTCAATATTGGTCTCATTTATTTCTGTTTCGCAATATTCAAGATAACGTGTCAAAACATCATTATCAATGTTGGAGAAATCAATTTTAGAAACTTTATTTATTAATTCCTGGCTGAACCGATATTTAATTATTTTGCCGCCTGCAAAAATTGCGTATGGAGGAATATCATTTGCGACAACGCTGCAAGCACCAACCACACAACCACGACCAAGCGTTACACCAGATAAAACAGTGGCACGCGTGCCAATCCAAACATCATCCTCGACTATTATAGGCCCTTTGCAACTTGCATCAACATGCATGTTATATGGGATTTTGGGGAAGGGGTAATTTGTGCATCTTTTATAATGATGTCCCCCATCTAATACAAACAAAACATCTGGAGCAATAGAACAATAGTTTCCTATTCTTAGGCGTGCTTTTTCGTTACCGTATGCCTGGATATTCAGCTGTCCATAGGTGGCAACACCAACAGATACTTTGTTTATAGGGAATATATTCATTGCCACTGTAATATTATTGGCATTGGCACGGCGCCATTTTACCTGAAACCATGCCAGTTTAATCCTTTGTTTTGTTGGTGAAAGGCATCTTCTGAGAAACTTTACAAACATCCCCATCCTTAACCACCTATTGGGAATTCATTATTGTCAATCAGTGCTTTTTTTAAGGCTTCCAAATATCCATAACCGTATTTTTCGTCCGGTTCAAGATGGGCTCCTTCTGCCCATTCATTCCATGCATCAATAAAAATAATATCATGCTTATACTCATCGCGGCTTTTTGCAATTAGCCTGACCATGTATTTATAAAATTTTTCAGGCGTGCTGCCAACAACAATTCTCGCGTTTACACCTCTACGTGCTGTATTATCCCACCCTGTAAAAGCCCCAGGAATGATATTCGGGTTGTTAATGTGTCTACTTAATATATTATGATAAATAACATCATAATTAAATTTTATTAACATATCATTAAAGTAACTTGTTTTACTCTTTAATCTTTTCAAAATTGCATTTTGTAAAACTTTTAAATACAACTGCGGTGAGATTAATATATTTTTTATTAAATAAGATAAATTATGGCACACCTGCAACGTATAGCCCGGTTCATACATTACCAGATAATTAAATATATTATGAGACTTTACGTTTTTATTTTTTACACAAAAATAACTGCCTTGGGCTATAAACGTAATACCTTTTAATCCACTCTCTTTTGCTTTAGATTTCCAACATGACAGCATCTGATCTAAGTTAGGTATCGATTCTGGACGATATATCAAAAAAACAGGTGCGTCGTCAATGTTTATATAGCGTTTATCTTTTAAGAACGGCAGTATATAATCGAAGTGCTTTATCCATTCTTTTTCTGGACCATAATCCTGCGGCATCAACACTTGTTTATTTTCGCCATCCCAAGCTCTGGTCCATGGCTCATTAGCCCACGATAAACAAAATTTAATGTCCAAATTCTTATTAGCCAGGAAATCCTCCACTGGTTTTTCCATTAACATTTTGCCATTTTTAAACCAGTAATGATAAAAACAAAATCCATAAACGCCATATTTTTTAGCGTCTATAATTTGTTTGTTCATCGTTTCTGTATCTGACAAATCATAATAATTGTTTTGATAAGGTATATGTGGTTGATAATGCCCCCGAAACAAAGGCATGGCCTTTCTTGTATTCGTCCACTCAGTAAAACCCTTTCCCCACCATTCATTGTTTTCAGGGAATTCATGAAATTGTGGAAGGTAAAAAGCAATTATTCTCATTTTGCACTCTCAATTCTTTATAATTTACAAATTACAAATTGTTTAAACGTGTTATATACAATTAAGAATTGCCATGTATTTTCGCATTATAGTATTGGAAAGTTAAAAACAACGCTTCATCTAGAGATACTTTGGGTTCCCAACCTAGCCTTATTATTTCTTTGGTATCCATAGTGCCAAGTTTAAATGGGAGGTATTTCAAACTGGAAGTTTGGTCTGAAAACAGCACTTTAATTTGTTTCTTTGTGTTTAATTTTGCAATCTTATCAGCGAGATTCCTTATGCTTATGCAATTGTTATCATTTGCAACATTGTAAAGTTTGGTCTCTCCTTCAAGTAAAACTAAAAACATTGCAGCGATGACATCTGTCGTATATGTATATGTTCTCATAACACTGCCATCGGAGTGTAGGATAATATCTTCACCTTTTAATGTACTTTTAATGAATTCCGCAAAAGCCCTGCCATCTTCCAAAGAGATTCCAGGACCCAAAGTATGGGTCAACCTTACGCCCACAAAATCCAATCCATATTCCGCTTTATACGATGCCAACATTGTCTCACACATACGTTTAGCTTCTGGGTAACATGAACGACTGCTGAGACATTCTAATGCGCCCATTGATTCTTCTGTTATGAGCTCACTATTCAAAAAATGGCCATATATTTCGACCGTAGAAACATAGAAAAACCGTTTAACATTATGCTTTTTTGAAAACTCAAGTACTTCATAGGTACCCTTTAAATGCCCCCATAATGTTTGTACCGGAGCAAAAGTAAAGTCTCTCGGGCTCGCAAGCCCGGCTGTGTGGAAAAAATAGTCAACAGGAATGTCTAGCTCGATGGGATTGGTAATATCCTGTATCACAAATTTCAAATATGGATCATTTAGGTAATCGCTAAATATGGCCTCTGCCTTATTTTTGTTTCTTGCAAAAGCTATTATGGTAATATTACTTTTATTTTTTTTATTACTTTCAAGCAAAGCAAAGACAATATACATACCCAGACGGCCTGTTGATCCAGTTACTGCAACAGTTGTCCCATAAAATTTAGACCAATTGATGAATTTATTATTAAAAAGGATATCTTTATCTCTGTCAGTGAGCACGTTTATCACATCCCAAAAATATTCTTGCTTTCATAATATTCTAGAATTGCCCGCAAATAATAATAGTCCTCTGGTGTTGTAATTTTTATATTTTCGCAACCTTCTTTTACAAGATGTATTTTATCTCCAAGTTGAGCTAATAGGATAGCAGGATCAAGCACTGGTGAATGTTTGATAGCATCAACTGACATTAGTGGCATTACCTTTTTTAACTCTTTTAATTTAAATGACTGTGGGGAAGTCAACAGGTAAGTCGAGTCTCTCTCTAAAAAGTTGCTTTGCTGAGCAACATCGTTGTCCGCGCAAATCGCTGTTTCCGTACTCAATTTAACTGTCATTGCATTGCCATATTTTCTTGCAATAAAAACATTTTTGTATATTGTTTCATCCGAAACTAATGGTCTGACACCATCATGAATCACTACAATGTCGTCATCGTTTGCTTCTTCTGATATTGCAGCCAAACCATTGCAAATGCTGTGTTGTCTATCCTCTCCTCCTTGAACTATTTTGTCTATTTTAGAAATTGAATATTTTTGAGACAAACCATCCATGTGATTAATCCAATTTTTATTGCAAGCTATTATTATTTTGTCGATGTTATTATTAGACTCAAATTTTTCGAGTGTATATACAACTATTGGTTTCCCGTATACTTCTAAAAATTGTTTAGGCATACCTTTGTTCTTCATTCTCTGCCCCGTGCCGCCTATTAATATCAAAGCATAATTCATAGTCTTACCATCCATTCTTTTTGCATATTTATTGATGTGCGTGTCTTTTAATCTTTTAATAAGCTATAGCTTGAATACACTGTAAAAAACAAGTTAGCTATGGTATACAGTACTGTATATATGTTCATTGTATTCGTTACTATAGCTATGATAAATAACAAACCTGCAACCCCTGGGATAGAATAAACATTAAACAGAAATATTTTGACAAATCCCCAAGATGATTTATCCTTTATTTTGTTTATTGAGCTGTTACCATAAATATTGGATTTTTTTTGAGCTAGTAATCTTGGTAAAATAGAACACACAGCAGCTATGCCGCCCATAATTAAATAGCTATATTTACTAATATTAATGCAAAAAAGTGATTCCTCGTAAAATGCAACAATACCCATTCCAAGGTATGTAATTGGCATTACAAGATATCCGCCCATAGCATCCCACAATTCACCGTTTTGTGAACAAGTATCAGTGTACCTGGCAATAGTACCGTCAATTCCATCCATTACATCCCAACATAAAACAAAAAAATAACCAAGGATTGCACCAATTTTATTGTGCACGAAAACAAACATCAACAAAGCTGCTAGAGTTGAAATACATGATAGCTTGGATACAGATGTAGCTCTAATTTTGAATTTTAAACATACATATGTAAAAAAATCCGATACTGGCCGACCAATATAAAATGCAATTATATCTTTTTTGGCATCTATATATTTTTCCTTTGGCATAGTCTTATGATGTATGTCCAGAATTTCTTTAAACATCTATTTTCCCCTCTTACAGCAAATTGTATCAAAATAGTCGTGAATTGCATCGGGTTCACAAAATAACACAAAGGATCCAATCAAAAAACAACTATCTTTTCAATTAATTTATCGAATAAACCTCATTTTTTGTCTTCTTATATAAAAAGGCCGAACCCATTTACGCACCGCACCTATCATAATACACAACAAATAATCAGGAAGTAAGGATATTATAAAGTGTATGATTTTGATATTAGGACCGCGAACATCTGGTGATAATTTGTCTTTCATCCAAGGAACATATTTTCTATATTTTAAAAACAATTTTACCATAGGATGATTGCATTTTTCCTGCCACGGCCTATTAATGACAAAGACAGAACTTGTAAAGTGTATTATAACTGGGTATTTTACAGCATCGCTGATTTCTTGCTCGGAATACCAATCCCAAGGTTTATATTGCCTCAAAATATTTTTATATGAAAAACAGAAAATAGGTGTCATGGCATTATATTTAGGTGGTAAAATTTCAATTTTTCCATCACAGACAACATTGATTACAGTTTGTTCCATGTAAAATACATATCCATTACGTAAATTTACATACTCCACAATTTTATCTTCCATATTGTCTTGACGCCATTTATTAAGATCAAACAGCAAAACGCCACCATTACAGTAATGTCCGGTTAAATTAATCCCGAGTAATTTATAATACTCAGACATTATTGTATCTTTCACAGCAGCCACGTAATTATCATGAAGGTCAGTATTCCACAGCTCATATATGGACGCGTTGATTATTGTATCTGAATCCAAATATAAAACTTTGTCTATTGCGCTGGGCAAAAGAGTTCCCAGGAAAAGCCTGCAATAACTATCATAGCGCCATACATTTGAAGAACTTTTAAGTTCTACGATTTTCAAACAATATTTGCTTCTTATATCAGGCATAGGAATAAATTGTAGCATTCTGCCATAGCCTGCTGTCAATTCCAGCAATTTATTCTTATTGGTGCTTGATATATTGTGCTCAATTATAAAAACCTGCATTGTTTCAATGTTTTTATTGTTCTCAAAGAGTGAAGAAAGCGAAACACAAAGAACACTAGCAAACAAATCACTACTATGATAAACAACATTGATTGTTCCGTTTTCAGAATACATATTTAGAATTCAACCTTTTATCCCTGGTTTTCTAAGTGATTTCTATGCCAATCAATACTTTTAGCAATTGAGTTCTGTAGGGAATAATTTTGCTTAAGCCCTAATTCTTGTTGTGCTTTTGATGTATCAGGAACATATACAGGCGCTGGGGCGCCATCCGATTTGCCTAATATCTGTATTCCTATAGGGTGCCCCACATTGGAATAATTTGAAATAATTCTTGCAAGTTCTGCAATGGAAACAGCATTCTCAGAACCGACATTATAGGCTTCGTTAGCCCTTCCATTAATTAATATTGTCCACAGCCAAGAAATCAGGTCAGCAGTATAAAAGTATGATCTCCACGGTCTACCATCACTTTTTATAGTTATTGGCTCGTTCCGAAGTAGATTAAGGATAAAATTTCCCACTGCATATTGTATATTAAGCCCTAGCCATGGACCAACTGAAGCATAACACCGAGCTATAGAGCAATTAACCCCAGAAGCACTGCAAATGTCTTCTGAAAGTTGTTTTGCCTTGCCATATACTGTAACTGGCATAAGGCCATATGTTTCAGGCATAAGCTTCAACTCATGAGGCTGTGGACCGTATACCGCACCGGAACTTGTCAGAAGGAGTCTTTTCACTCCAGACCCTTTGGCAAAATTGAGTACATGCTGAGTTCCTTTTTCTGATACAGCAAGCATCTCCTGTGGTGCATCTTTTTCCTGAGTTGTAGCAACCTCTGTTGCAGCATGAATGACATAGTCAAAATTACCTTTTGGAAAATCGAAATCTCTTACGTCACCTTTTACAAAGGTTAACGCATTTTGATGTTGAAAATATGGATATTTGGATAAGAAAGCGTTCGGAAAACGCGAAACTACATATAATCTGGCATTAAGTTTTAGATATTCATTAATATATAAAAAACTTGAAAGGAACCATTTGCCATAATAGCCGGTCCCACCTGTTATAAGAATCTTTGAATATTTTAATTGTTGCCAATCAACAGGAGAAGTTTTCAAGATAACATTACAATCTCCCTGCAATATTTTATCTATTACAAAAGGGTTAGGCATTTTCTATAAATTCCTTTAAGGATTTTGGGCCAATGCCGTTCTCTTCACGATAAAAGTCCTGCGACCCGTATAAACCCGTTATGTAACCTTTGGCACAACGGTGGTAGAATTTTTTTGGAACTACTCCATGTTGCATGATTTGTGTAATAAATTGTTCCCCCAATCCTCCAGTAGAAACATGATCTTCTGTAATAAGCAAGTAATCTGTATTTTGAATTTGATTCAGCAAAACAGCATTCATTTCTTCAAATTTAACAGGCATTTCTCCACAAACCCATAATGAGGGAATCTTTTCGTTGTCTATTGAGTGTATTGTTTCTATCAACATTCCAGCCATGCCGCCAATAGTTAAAATTATCCCTTTGTTCCCGTGTATCAGTTCTCTGTAACTTGAAAATGCGTCTGGGATGTAATCAGATGGGGCCTCGTCTCTGCCAAGACGCAAATAAATAGGGTGTTTTGTACAAATCATTATTTTGGTAAGATACTTAAAATCGTCCTTAAAGGCCGGTGTGTATACGGTCATATTTTGGAGGCTGCTCATAGAGCCACAATCTTCCAGCGCATGATGAGTCGGTCCATTTACACCATATCCATAGCCTGCCCCGCTGCCAATCATTACTACAGGTAAATTATGGAGACAGACATCATTACGTATCTGCTCAAATGCCCTTGCATAAATAAATGGAGCAATACTATATATCCATGGTCTCATGCCTAAACGTGCCAAGCCGGCTGCAACAGAAATCATATTCTGTTCAGCAATCCCCGCATTGATGAACCTATCACCCAATTTTTCCTGAAGAGGTTCTAATGCATTAAATCCTAAATCTCCGCACAACATGCAAAATTTTTTGTCTCCACAATATGACAAGAGAGAATCCACAAGAGTCTTACGCATATTTAAAGAGCCTCATTTTTTATCACTCTGTTATAGAGTTCTTCTGTCATTGACACATAGTGTGAAGCAAGCGTGTTTTCATACTCTAACATTCCTTGTCCCTTAATTGTTTTTGCGAGCATAACTGTTGTCATCGAAGTTTCGCAGCTATTTTTTGCAAATGAATCACGAATATCGTCAGTTTTTCCCCCATCACAAATTACTGCGTTTGCTCCAAAAACACGAATTTTCTCGGCAAGATTGCCAATATCCTGACCAATAACATCCTTAACCAAGCCAAATCCCTGCCAACCATTACAATCTATTATTACTTTAAGATTACTAAGCTTATGCTTTACCGCAAACCCTAAAGCTTCCCAGCATGAGCCCTCCTGCCATTCTCCATCACCGCAGACACAATATACGTTGCCTTTTTCATCGTTAAATTTCTTAGCAAGTGCCAAGCCACAGGCTAGAGATACTCCATGCCCCAGAGCTCCAGTCGCAAATGGTATGAAAGGAACAATGCTATTTGAAACGTGTCCTCCAAGATGTGTCCCATTGCTGGAATAAAAAGTACGCAACATATTTTCGTCAATCGCCCCATATGCGTATAATACACAATATAGCGCAGCTGCAACATGACCTTTTGATAGTACAAAATAATCGTCTTTCTCATTAAAAACTGTATCAAATAATACATAGATAATCGGCAATACAGAAAGTCCGCCTCCTATGTGAGCGGATCCTTCGCTGTCTCTATATAGTTTAAGCAACCTTAGCCTAGTTTCTTCATACGTTAGGTTCAACAATCCTCACTCATTTCTCATATACTCTTCTATTTGCTTATCCATGACAGCAGTTACATTACCACCGTCTAACCACGCTTTTGACCATTCACATGTTTTATCTATAGCTTGATCGATGTGCCACCTTGGGTTCCATCCAAATACCGATTTTATCTTAGAGCAGTCAAGTTTAAGAAAGTTAGCTTCGTGCGGACCATTTGAATTTCCGCATTTCCAGCGAATATTACCGCCCCATTTCTCGCAAAATATGTTTGCTAATTTCCCAGTAGTTACACAATCATTATCATCTGGGCCGACATTATACCAACCAGCAAGATCCTTATTATCATATTGTTTTTCAGCAATCATCAAATAAGCCATAACAGGTTCAAGGACGTGCTGGTAAGGGCGCGTCGAATCAGGATTTCTGACTATAATCTCTTTTTTTTGCTGAATAGCGCGGATACAGTCAGGTATTATGCGATCTTTGGAAAAATCACCGCCGCCGATAACATTCCCCGCACGTGCTGTAGAAACAGCAATGTTTTTCCCATTGAAAAAGCTATTTTTATAACTGTGAGTCACTAATTCCGAGCAACTTTTGCTATTGGAGTACGGATCGTACCCGTCAAGAGGATCTATTTCTCTGTAGCCCCATTGCCATTCGTTATTCTTGTAGACCTTGTCCGTTGTAACATTAAGGAAACTTTTTACGTTATCAGATTGACGTATGCATTCAAGCAAATTGACAGTTCCCATTACATTAGTTTCATACGTATAGCGAGGATCTTTATAGCTATCACGTACTATTGGCTGTGCAGCCATATGTATTACAATTTCCGGTTTAACTGAAGAAAAGACCGATTTAAGATTATCCATTGCCCTTATATCACCGATATTGCTCGACATGCCACTTTCAAGAGATAGCATATCAAAGAGATTGGGCTCTATTGAAGGGGCAAGGCTGTATCCTGTAAGTACAGCTCCATAATTTATAAGAATTCGTGACAACCACGAACCTTTGAATCCTGTGTGACCTGTTAAGAAAACTTTTTTACCCTTCCAGAATTCCGGAGTTACCATATTTTCCACGGTGCAATTCCCTTCTCCCAAAGGTCCTTGAGATAGTTCTTGTCACGAAGAGTATCCATCGGATGCCAGAATCCCCTATGGAACCATGCAGATAATTCTCCATTTTTCGCTAATGTTTCAAGAGGTATCCGTTCCCATATTGTTGAATCGCCTTCTATGAGATCGAATACCGACGGTTCAAGGACGAAAAAACCACCGTTGATCCAGCCACCATCCCCTTGTGTCTTTTCTTCAAATTGGTCGATTCGCGTTCCAGTTATTCTCATATGTCCCCAACGCCCAGGAGGTTGAACAGCTGCCAACGTAGCTCTATTTTTATTTTGTATGTGAAATGCAATTTCTTCTTCTATATTGATGTCAGAGACGCCATCACCGTAAGTAAGGCAAAAAGTCTCATTGCCAATGTATCTCTGGATGCGTTTGATGCGGCCTCCTGTCATCGTTTCATCGCCAGTATCAACACAAGTAACCTGCCATGGTTCCGCGTAATTATTATGGGTTTGCGTACTTCCGTCACCCATATTGAAAGTGACATCTGACATATGAAGGTAGTAGTTTGCAAAAAATTCTTTAATCACATATCCTTTATACCCCAAACAAATGACAAAATCATTGATTCCATAATGTGAGTAGATTTTCATAATATGCCACAGAATTGGATGCCCGCCTATTTCCACCATGGGTTTCGGCTTTATATCCGTTTCTTCAGAAAGGCGAGTACCAAATCCGCCTGCTAAAATGACACACTTCATCATCAGCCCTCCAATTTAAATACCATTTATCAGTATGCGCCTTTGCCTAATAAAACGACTTTTATGGTTCTGAACATGATCACAATATCCATCCAAACTGACCAGTTACGGACATACCAACTTTCCATTTCAAGGCGTTCATCAAATGTAACAGCATTCCTTCCGCTTGTTTGCCAAAGTCCAGTGATCCCTGGCTTTACCATTTGAATTATATAACCTTCTCCGCCAAGATCTTCGTTGGGAAGGTATGGGCGCGGACCTACAAGGCTCATTTCATCTTTTACCACGTTAAAGATCTGCGGGAGTTCATCTAAGCTTGTTTTCCTCAAAAATCTGCCAATTTTTGTTACTCTGGGATCATCCCCGCACAGTTTGTGATATTCATCCCATTCCTGCTGTGCATCCGTATGCTTTGAAAGATAATCTATGAGTATCTCTTTCTCGTTGACGTACATAGAGCGAAACTTATAGCATTTGAAAAGTTTTCCATGCTTGCCAACACGTAATCCTGAATAAAGCACAGGTCCTTCAGAATCTAAACGAACAAGAACTGCTATTATCAGCATTATAGGCAGAGAAATGACAACTATTGGTATTGAAAGAAGTACGTCTATAACATCTTTAACAAAAATACTACTCTTCGCTGCCAAATTGTTTTTAAGGCGCATAAGCATCATTTTGTCGTCATAGAAACTTTCGAGAGAAATGTTGCCTATGGGGATATCATAAAAATCAGGAATTATTGCCACAGTTTCAACGTAAGGCTGAACTCTGTAAACAAGCTCCCTGAGTTCGCCGCGCTGCAGCCCTTTGCGAACGATAACGGCTTTTTGAATGCTCATTTCTGACAGTTTTTTCTCAAGATCATCAAGGCTGCATAAAACTTGATATCCTGCGATGTTGCTGCCAACTGCAACATCGTCACAAGCTACGCCGATAAAATCATAAATTGCTTTAAAATCCGTCTGAACGCTGTCAAACATCGCGCCGATAGTGTTTCCGTCACCAACAAGCAGCACTTTCGGTTTGAAGAAGCTCAAATGACATGTTATTTTACGCACAACATACCGCATTGCAACGAGAAGGATGAAGCTGAAGAATGCAAACAGCGGAATAAAGAGCCTTGAAATGATACCTGTTTTTTGCCTTGCATACTGGAACAAAATTGCAAATACAGCCGCAAACAAGCAGGATTTGAATATACGCTCAATAATGTCCCAAAACTGTATAGATGGCACATACAAATCGTACATATACATAATACATATATAAGCCAGAGGAATTATTATAAAGACAAAGCTATCCGGCAAGGCAAGAAAGCTGGATGTGATTAGGGCATTACGCACGTAAACTGCGAATATGATAGATAGGACTATTGCTGCATAGTCTGCGATAAGTCGCACAGCGTATCTGAAAGCACTTTTTACAAGGTCACTCTTGTGGTTGATTTTGTATTGGCCTGCCGTTATCTTCTCTTTGTTTGTGCCGGACTGCACAATAGCATCTCTCCGTCAGCATAATTTTTGTAAAAATGCATAAAGGTCATTAAAGTTCTGTTTTATGCTTAAGCATAATTTTAGTCTATCGCCTGTTTATTAGCAAGACAAACATGGCATTACAGTGTAGAACTTAAGTTGCATTTAAAATATTATTCTAAATGAAAGATAAATCAAGGACTCACTGTCCAATTTTTAATTGGATTTCATAAAAGGCGGATAATGTGAGAATGGAAATTAAAGTTAATTGTAACAAAAATTATCTAATATAAAGAAAATAGCCTACAATGCTACGGCTATCGAGCCGGCAATAGCGAGGATAACGCCGATCCACTGGACCGTGCGTAGCTTTTCACTGAAGATGAAGTATGCGGCAATGGTAGCAAGCAGTGGGTTTGCGGCACATATCGGCGTCGCAACTGAGGTTGGAATGTGCTTGATGGCGCTCGAGTAGAACCATGTGCCGCAGCCAAGCGAGAGAAATCCGGCGAGAACACCAAGCCACGACCTGCGGCAGAAGATCGCGCCAAGGCATGTTTTTTTGCCGTCCGCATTGAGTTTTTCAAACTTAACGATCCAGAGCACAAGAGCAAAGATTATAAAGAGGACGCTGCGCCCGAACGTTACTTCGTCAGGCGTAAGCCCGTTGGCGACAAGGTCCTTTGTACACATGATGCCAAGCCCCCAGAAAAGAGAGGCAAGTATTGCATAAGCCAGGCCCTTTGCCGAGACAGGCATCTTAGGACCGTCTTTCTGGCATAGGCACATAACACCTGCAACGACAAGCATAGTGCCGGCCACAACAGGCAGAGTAAGCTTTTCACCGAAGAATATCGCTGAAGCTATTGCGACTACGACGGGATAGGTGCTGGATATTGCCGAGCCGCGCGCAACACCGAGCGTGTGAAGCGACAGGAAGAGGAACACGTCGCCGATGATATTATTGAAGAGTACCATAGGGATAAATACAAACAGGACTTTGAGCGGCACAGCACCGAAGCTGGAGAACGACGAGAAAAAGACTGCTAGCGCGAGCGACGCGATAAAGCAGCCGACCGCACGCAGCACAGACATATCGTAGGAATCTATCTTTGTAAGCCCGCGCATGCAGACAGCTGTACTCCCCCAGCAGCAGCACGTGAGCAGGCTCAGCAGTATCCCGTAAAACAAACAAAGCGCCCCTCATTCAAAAATACAGATAAACACCGTGTGAATAATAAGCAAAGCGCGCAGAAAGGTCAACTTACATGAGTGTATAATCTGCACAGCATCAAATGGAGATGATTTTATGACCAGAAAGGAAAAAATTACTGCTGTATTTGCAGCTCTGGCTTTTGCGTTTGCCATCGCCGGCATGGCCCACGCCGAAATCGTGACAGATTTCCGCGCCACAGTTACGGAAAATGACAACGGCACGATACGCACAGGCAAAGTTTACGTCACCAAGGAAAAATCGCGCAGCGAGTGGGACAACAGCGGCGAGATAGTAGTCACGCGGCACGATAAAAAAGTCGTCTGGTTCATCTACCCCAAACAGAAATGCTACGTTGAGGAGACCGATATGGGCAGGCCTGCCAACTTCCCGTCCGGGGACTCTTCTTTCGAAGTGCAAAAACCTGCGGAGACTGCCGGTGACCTCACACGAAAATTTGTGGGCTTCGAGATGCGTGACAGCTACAGGATGAGAAAGTACCTCATCACTGTAAATTACAGCAACATCAAGGGCACAGATTCTTATTACGAATGGCGCAGAGATGATTTCCCGATACCTGTGAGGACGGAGTCCCTGGACGGCAGGACTTCATTTGAATACTCTGCGATACACCGCGGACCATTCGACCCAGACCTCTTCCATGAGCCGCGAAACTTCAAAAAGGTCACACATGAGGAATTTGAAACTATCATGAGCAATTACAAGGAAAAGCATAAAGAAGTCAAAAATAATTGATTTTTTGCAGAATATACACAGCATAAAACCCGCCGCTTCAATGCGGCGTTTTTTATGCCTAAAAACCACAAAAAAAGGAGGATGCGAAAGCATCCTCCTTTCCGTTTTCTTTATTAAAGCGATTACTGCTCGACGGCAACGTCCTTGGTAGCCTGGACAGGGTCGATGTTGAGCCCGGGGCCCATCGTTGTTGAGAGCGATATGCCCTTCATGTATGTGCCCTTGACCGATGACGGACGGACCTTGACTATAGCGCGGATAAGCGCCTTGACATTTGCTTCAAGGTTCTCTGTCGGGAATGACATCTTGCCGACTGCGTTGTGGATTATAGCGGCTTTATCAACACGGAACTCGACACGTCCGGCCTTGATTTCCTTGACGGCTGAAGCTATGTCGAATGTAACTGTGTTTGCCTTTGCGCTCGGCATTAGCCCGCGTGGACCGAGGACTTTGCCAAGGCGTCCGGCTGACTTCATGATGTCAGGTGTTGCGATAACGGCGTCAAAATCGAGCCTGCCGCCGGCGATCTCCTGTACCAGGTCTTCGCCTCCGACGATGTCCGCGCCTGCTTCTTCAGCTTCCTTCTGTTTGTCGCCAAGCGCGAGGACGCAGACCTTTTTCGTGTGGCCTGTGCCGAACGGAAGGACTATCGTGCTGCGGACCTGCTGGTCCGCATGGCGGGGGTCAACTCCGAGACGGATGTGAAGCTCGAGGCTTTCGTCAAACTTAGCCGTAGCGCATTCCTTGGCGACAGCTACAGCCTCAGAGATCGTGTAGAGTTTTGATGTGTCGACTTTTTCAAGCAGTGCTTTGAAACGTTTTCCTGTTCTTGACATTTAATTTCCCTCCTGTGGTGTTTGCGGAAACTTATGGGGTCTCCTCCCACGTCCGATTGACTATCGGACTATTTCGTGACTTCGATACCCATCGAGCGCGCTGTGCCTTCGACCATTTTCATGGCTGCTTCGACATCGTTCGCGTTGAGGTCAGGCATCTTGAATTCCGCTATTTCCTGTACCTGTTTCTTTGTTATCTTGCCGACTTTGTCCTTGTTGGGGACTGCCGAACCCTTTTCCTTGCCGGCGGCCTTTTTGATGAGGACGCTTGCCGGCGGTGTCTTGAGGATGAACGAGAAGCTGCGGTCTGCGTAGACGGTGATGACTGTCGGGATTATCATTCCCGGCTGGTTCGCTGTCTTGGCATTGAACGCCTTCACGAACTCCATGATGTTGATCCCGCGCTGTCCGAGCGCTGGACCTACCGGCGGCGCCGGTGTTGCTTTGCCTGCGGGAAGCTGAAGCTTAAGCTCCCCAATAACTTTCTTTGCCATAACTGGTGTTACCTCCTTGATTTAAAGCCCTTCGGGGCAATCGTTTCTATTTATATGTATTAGTGGTGCTAAATCTTTTCAAGTTCAGCGTAATCGGCTTCGACATCTGTCTCGCGTCCGAAAACTGTGACGCGGAATTTGACCTTCGCCTTGTCAGCATCTATTTCTACGACAGGACCTGCCTGCCCGGCAAACGGACCGCTCTTCACCTGCACCATGTCGCCGACTTCGAGCTTGATCTCTACCTTCGGCTTGGCTTCTTGGGTCAGTTTGCTCATGATATCTTCCGCCTCTTTCGGCGAAAGCGGGATCGGGTGGTTGCCTGAACCGACGAAGCCTGTGACTCCCGGCGTATGGCGAACAACGTACCAGGACTGATCCTCAAGTATCATCTCGACGAGGACATAGCTCGGGAACAGCTTGCGTTTCTTGCGCGTTATCTTGCCATCGTTGACATAGGTCTTTTCCTCGATAGGGATAAGGACGCGGAAGATCCTGTCCTCCATGCCCATTGACGCTATCCTCTGCTCAAGGTTCATCTTGACCTTATTCTCATATCCTGAATAGGTCTGTACTATGTACCAGCGGCGCTCCTTCGTATTTCCAAAAAGTTCGCTCATGCTTAAAAGAGAGGGCACACTGCCCTCTTCACCTCCGGGTCACTTGCCGTCAAGCTTCGATTTCTATGCGAATATCCGAGTAAGGATCGCAGTAAGGAACATATCTACGATTCCAAGGTAAGCTGCTACGATAAACGTTACGATAACGACCACTATGGTCATATACCACAGCTGGCGTTTTGTCGGCCACGTTACTTTTTTTAATTCAGCTTTTGATTCCCGGATATAGCCGAGGACTTTATCCATTGCCCCGACCTCCTATTCTAAATTGATTCCTGCTGCACGCACATTAAAATTGGCAGGCCAGGAAGGATTCGAACCCTCAACCCCCGCATTTGGAGTGCGGTGCTCTACCAGTTAGGAGCTACTGACCTGCGTGCGGAAAATATTTTACCCTACTTGCACTCTTTGTGCAAGGTGTGCTTCTCGCAGAACTTGCAGTACTTCTTCTTTTCGAGCTTCTTGGTTACTTTTTTCTTGTTGACCAGCGTCACATAGTTGCGGTTCTTGCACTCTGTGCACTGAAGTCCGATGATGTCCGCCATGTTTCTTTCCTCCAGACTGCAAAAATATCATCAGGCGGCCGCGTCAGGCAGCCGCCTGAAATTTAACCTTTATTATTCGATGATTTTAGTGACGACGCCGGCACCAACGGTGTGGCCGCCTTCACGTACTGCAAATCTCAGACCTTCGTCCATCGCTATCGGAACGATGAGGTTGACTTCAAATGTGCTGTGGTCTCCAGGCATTACCATTT